>Ga0208648_1000233_pt1 | contig 59049 bp, 50 predicted proteins | sample AntAceMetag02UKL_FD_184772 | JGI IMG/M metagenome (GOLD analysis project Ga0208648, IMG submission 184772) | Saline lake microbial communities from Ace Lake, Antarctica - Antarctic Ace Lake Metagenome 02UKL (SPAdes) (version 2) | ecosystem: Environmental > Aquatic > Non-marine Saline and...
TTGTGATGCATGGGAAAGTCTCCTTATGGTAATTTTTTTTGCTGAAAATTTACCAAATTATAGAGGCTTTCTCATGCTTAAGCAACTGATTTATTATACTTATTCTTAATTTGTTTTAACACCCTTTATTAGTAATCTTCTCACCCCTTTTCCAAGTTTTTCTTCACAAGTAAGCCATTTAATTTTTTCATGCATAAAATAAATCCAATTTTATTCTATCTCACCAGGATTCGGATAAGCAATTCAAACATTATCAGGCATTAACCTTGATGTCAAACATGCTCATCTTTCTTCGCTCGTCGTCTTTCTTGTAATCTTCAAAATGGGATAAGTTGGTTCCGGGGAACTTTATCGTTCAAACCTTGTTTTAATCGTCTCATTAAATCAAAGTTAGGTTGCCAAACCTTGAACAATTTGGGGCGCTGGCAGGTTAGCTCTTTGAGTTGCTACCAAACCAATTCCATGCATCTTCGGTTAACCAACCACCACGGTATGAAAGGTTTACGCGAACAACGAAATGTATTTTAGGCAAATTATACCTTTCAGCCACTTTAAGAAAATGATCTGTTATTTCACCCGCCGCAAGTGTAGTGCCAATAATGTATGAGCTTTTGATATAATGAAACCATCTATTAAATTGTGGATGATCAACAAAATCATCGTGGAATTCCTTATAAGATGATCCAATTTTTCTGTCGAAGGTGAGTATATAATAATTCATTTTTGCACCTCCTTCCTGTTAGTAGAGGAGGTTGGAAGTTTGCGTGGCTCCTTCGATGACTTTCTAAGTAGCTGTGCTTCTATTACTTCACCTTCGACTTGCTTTTCTTCGGTTCCCATTTTTTCAAGTTCAAGTTTAATAACCTTTTGAATGTGGCTTTCAGATCGACAAAAGTCAGGATCGGTGCATGATTTAATGACGTACAGGATCAGAAATACTAAAACCGTGATAACTGTAATTCCTAATCCAACTTCGGGCACATATTTTATGTCTTTGAAAAATAGTAAAAGGCAAATTGTCATACCAAAAACAAGAATAATAAAAATCAAATAAGCACGAAAGCCGCTAGATTTTTCAGTCTTTGAGAACCAGTCTTGAGCTGATTTTAGCCAATCCAATGGATTTAATGGGTGTGGCATAGTCTTGTTAAAATCCTTTTTTTTAAGCTAAAAAGTGATTATATAGTTCTGGATAACATTACCTTTGTTATGTTATCAATGCGCACATTCACCCCAGTTTTATTAAAGATTTCTTCAGTTAATCACAACATTATCAAGCATTAGCTTTAATGTCAAATTTATTGCTATTCAGTCCATCATCAAACACCCCTACCAAATCAAAGTAGCACTGTCCAAAGTTGATTTGATGTGATTGAAGCGGTCAAGGTTGTTGGATTAGATCCTATCACAATTATACCTCTTTTATCATTCCAAATTCCTCTTCTGGCAGCGCCAGGAGACCGTATTCAAGCGTTCTGTCTTTACCCTATATCCAAGCATTCTCCGGAGAGTTCCCCATCAGCAAAGTGATTTAATCGCTTAAAAAGACTATCATGGTCGTATGTCTTATTAGTGTCGGCATATTTTGTAGAAGGGTCCCCTTATCGTGTGTGTCAATATTAAAATTACCGGATTTATAGTGAATACCACCCAGGTATATTGAACAGGCGGTATTCCGGTTGATATTTTTATAGGGCGCGGGGGGGGCTTCCCCTTACCACTGCGAAAGGAGGTGTCAGACCAGCATAGCAGTTCCAGAATTACGTAGCATCATCATTAACCATTAAACCAAGCAAGAGGGCGGTTCGGTCTCAACTACTGAGATTGACCGCCCTTTTTGCGTTTTCGAAAACCGGAAGGAGGTGCAGAGATGAATGAAAAAGTTAAATCCGTATTAAACAGCGTTTTAGAGAGGTTCGAGACCGGCGATATACCAGAAGCCATAGCCTACTCAATGTTTCCGTTCCCGGAAGTTCCATCGGCACGGTGGAGCCTGCTCAATCGGACATTACAGTTCCTTCATGGGACTTTCGATGCCCGGGGGATACGGCAGTGGAACAAGGTTCGTCGCTTTGTAAAGAAGGGGAGCAAAGCATTTTATATTTTGGTTCCTTATATCAAGAAAGTTGAGGACAGCGAAGAGGATAAGCAAGTGCTGATAGGCTTCGGCACAAAAGCCGTTTTTCCAGTGGAGCACACAAGCGGCGAACCGTTGGAATACGAAAACATCGAAGTCCCTAGATTTCCATTGATTGACAGAGCCAAGTCCTGGGGCATTGATGTTCGTGCTATACCAGGTAATTACAGATATTTTGGCTTATATTCGGCGGAGCGCAAGGAGATAGCACTTGCGAGCGAGACAGAGTGCGTATTTTTTCACGAGCTGGGGCATACAGCACACGACATTTTGAAAGGTGGTCTGAGACCCGGTCAAGACCCACTTCAAGAAATCGTTGCGGAACTATCAAGCCACTGCTTATGTCGGTTAGTCGGAAAGACAGGTGATAAGCATCTCGGTAATAGTTTCCGCTATATCAGCCGTTATGCCGATAAAATCAATCTATCTCCATTCTCGGCCTGCACAAAGGTTCTCAATGAAGTGGAGCAGGTATTAAGCCTTATTTTGAACGGAAATGGCAACGGCAGGCAGTCGATAGAAAAATTAGTGGCTTGACTCGCAAGAACCATCAACCCTAAATTTATACAACATTAAAGCCCTCATAGTTTGAAATTCAAATTCAGACCGTGAGGGCTTTTTCCGTTTATTGGAGGCACATTATGACAAAGGAACAGGAAAATGAATATCAGGATGTGGAGGTATTAAAAGAAATCTTATCCAAAACTGTTGGCGGTAAAAAGTTTCGATTGGATTGCGGGCATCACATAACTTTCGGGCATTTCCTCGGTAATGATATTACAATTTACAACGGCAAAGAATTAAAGATTGTATGCTCTCAATGCGGATATTAAAAAAGGGAGGTGATATTTATGGATTTTGATTTTGGCGATATTTTAGGTTTAGGATTGGCTATTGGCGAAGAAATGTCAGAGGAAGAATTGGAACGGCTTCGGATCGAGCGAGAGTTCGAAAAGGACGCTAATGACGATCTGTTTGATGACAGAGATAATATTTAATAATCTCAAACCCTTTGGGGTATAGAATTTCTATGCCCCAAAATTGCTTGAAATTATCTTTTCAATATCATATTGATAATATGTCAGAAAACAGACTTGACTTTATTCTTGCGTATCATCGGAAGCATCCTTGGAGGTATGAGATGTCTAAAAAATCTAAATGGAAGACCGGCAAAGAAATAATAGACGAAGAAGGTATAAAGGAAATTGAATTTTTCGATGATTATGTTCGAAAAGGTCTTCAACCGCACAATAAGTTAGGCAGACCAATCTCACCTTCAAACATATTGAAACCGGATTTAAAAGGAAAGATGTCTGCTGAAAAGCGTCATAGATCTGCATCGATTGAAGATCCGATTAGAGACACAATGGAAAATATTAGACGGACTTTTGATCCGATATTAAGAAAGAAAGAATTGGAAGACAGTTGGAACGTATTTGAACTTCCCAAAGATGATTCAAAAGCTGTTTCTGTGCTTCGCAAACTCCGGGACAGCCTTTACAACAAGGACGATATTAAGAATTTTCGTGCCCCACTTGATTCAGAAAAAGAAAAAAAGAAACCTGCTAAAAAAGGAATGCGAGAGAGCACCAAAACCAAGCTCGAAGTCCAGCGAGTTGCCAAAGAAATTTATGATAAACATTCTGAATTTCATCCTGAAATTGATTCTTATAAAAAAATGGCTAAAAGAAAAGATATTAAGGATGCAGGTGGAAAACATTATCAATCTTCACTCCAAAAATGGATTAGTGAAGTAGCCCCCGACTGGGCAAAAAAACCAGGAATAAGACCTAAAAAGAAATAATCCGAAAATCTATCGATTAAACCCTTTTCTCTAACCTACGCCTGGAAAACCCTTTTCTACGCACACAATTTATCATCAACACACCTTTCTCTAAATCCTTAATCTATAAGCATTCAGAAATATCCTTAAACATACCTCTTTGTTTGAAATCCCTTTTCTACGCATAGCGCTCTATTTACTAATGATATTAAATGCTTATATTATACATAAGCAAGGAAAATGTAATGTCTTTGCTCAAAAGTAAATAGATTAGGAGGATTTTAAAAATGGATAAAAAAAGGAAGTTTAATGATTGGAGTAAAAAGACGGTAAATTTTTGTACGGGTTGTGAGAATGATTGTCTATATTGCTATGCGAAGGGTATGTCAATTAGATTTGGACAGGTTAAAGAAGGTGAGTGGTCAAAAATGAGAATTCGTGAACATGACGTTAAAAAAGAGCACCGTGATTATGGTGAATTGGTTATGTTTCCTAGTAGCCACGATATAACACCGAAAGTTTTGGACGAAGCGGTTGTTGTGTTGGGTAATTTATTAAAGGTGGGGAATGACGTTTTAGTAGTTTCCAAGCCGAGATATGAATGTATTAAAAGATTATGTGATAAGTTTTTAGATTATAAGGATAAAATTTTGTTTCGGTTTACTATAGGTGCGATAAATAATGATATATTGTCATTTTTCGAGCCAGGAGCGCCGAGATACGAAGAAAGAAAAGAAGCGTTGAAATATGCGTTTGATAACGGTTTTAATACGTCTGTGAGTGCAGAGCCGGTGTTGGATATAAATAATGTTATAGATTTATTTTTCGATTTGGAACCTTTTGTTAGTGAGACAATTTGGATCGGAAAAGTAAATCACGTGAGGAAAAATATAAAAGTAAAAAGTCCGGGGGTAGATAGAGTTGTAAAAGAACAGTGCCAAGAAAATTGTGATTTGGTTTTTGAATTATTAAATAAAGAGCCAAAAGTGAGATTTAAAACCGGATTTATAAATGAGAAAAAATAAACATTTTTTTCGGTTCGAAGCTGAGGTATTTCCTGCCTCAGCACAAGCCAGACGGGAGTTTCCAATTGGAAATGTCTGGATATAAAAAATCAGGAGAAGAGTAAAATGGACGAAAATGGGAATCTCATACATTTTAGAGATGAAGAAGCGTATGACCTTGGAACGTTGCTTCAACATCACGCTATGGAATTTATCAAATTAGCTGAGCAATTAGAGAGCATGAATTATCGAAAATTCGTGAAAGAGGTTTATACAGAACTGATATTTCAAATGGAAAATGAATATTGAATATATTGATTTGTTCAATTTTTTTCAGCACTCTACTTCACCCTCAGATTCATAGAATTATGAATCACAGCCACACCGCATTGCGCTTGTGTGGCACAAGGCAGTTTATCTGCTGGCTACCTCAACAGTGAGGATTAGCATATCAAATTATGAGGTAATTATTTTAATGAAAGTTTACCTAAAAGATTTAAAGTCTCCGTATTATTTGGAGCAGACTTTTTCCTATGCTCAAAGATTAGGAATAGATTTTAAGAAATCTGGTGATTTCTATGTAGCGAGTTGCCCATTCCATTCAGACACAAAGCCGTCATTTTATTTACACACTGCCAAGGGAACGGTTCGTTTTACCTGTTTCAGCAAGAAGTGTGAAGGTAGTTGGGATATTTTTGACCTTATTCAAGAAATTGAAGGCTGTGATTTTATTACTGCTGTAAAGCGATTTAGCCAGCATCTAAATATCAATGAAGTGATTCTTCCACGAGGAGCGATAATTAAAGTCAGTGGATAGAAATGAGTTTCTGGCTGAAGCATATAAAAATCTTGAATGGGCGTTATTTAGCAAAGGAAAATTTGAAATCAACGGGAGTATTCAAAGAAAAGTGAGATACTTAACAGAACTATACAATATAGACCCTGAAGACCTTTTACACGATATTTTTGAAACATTTGTGTCGAAAAAACATTACGAGAAGTTCAGCCCGGCAGAAGGGAAATTATCAACTTTTATGACCCATTATGCCAATTTGAGCCTGCTGAATATAATAAAAAAGCAAAACCGGCTGAATAGTAAAAATAAAAATATCTCTTTCCCAGACGATTGTGAAGACACATTTAGCCAGAAATGGCGATACTCACTTTCACATCTGGAAAAAATCGATTTTTCAGACGGACTTGTTGAAAAAAAATCACCAGAGGATTTGTATTTTGCGAAGGAATTATATGAAAAAATGGCAGAATTCTTTGGAGAGGAAAATGCTGAGGTGTTGATAGGAACAAGAACTCGAAAGGAAGAAGCAGAGCGCAAAGGGGTAAATTATCAGACTTACAGGAAGCAACTATACAGGCAAACTTTAGAGTTTCAAGTGTATCTTTGCAGTTTGGATAATGGAGAGTATCTATCTACTGATTTTTATCTATAGGTTAGGAGCTTTCAAGTTTGGGAAACATCATCAACCCCTATAGGCTATATTGTATTTTTTAGATAGGCCGGGGACAAATTATTTTTATTTTTTAGAAGTTTTTCTGAAAAGAGCACCATCTCTATAAACTGGCGGGGTTTATTTTTACCCCATTATTACAGATACTCCTAATTACTTTGGGAAGCACCGACGCGCTCGGTAGGACAATCGTGAAATTGTTCGTATCGAGCACATGGAAACAAAAAAAAGACATAAAATAAAGGTATTAGAAAGCCTAACTCCTGAACAGGCAGAGATAGAAAATTTATGCTATTTTGAAGATTTAGACGCGCATGTTCAAGAAATCTTTATAGATTTGTTCGCATCAATCATCGAAAATAAGCAACAGGGGGAATAAATAAATGAAGAAAGTAGCGATTTATGTGAGGTCGAGCAAAGACCTACACAATGTTTCTTGTAAAGCACAGGAAGACCAAATTAGGAAGGTAGTTAAGGAAAAAGGTGAGCAAGTCTATCGGGTTTTTTGCGATAAAGAGCTATCATCCACTCGTGATATAAGACCTGAATTCGACGAAATGTTAGGTTTGGCTATGACCAAGCAATCCCCATTTTCAAAGATTTACTGTCTTGATACATCGAGATTTGGCAGAGACCAGCATCAAACACAGAGTTATTTGTGGGCATTACGGAAAAAACACGGGATAGAGATAATTTTTGGCAACATGCCACAGACCAATACATATCTTGACTCTGTATTTGAAACTATTATGTCAGCCTTTGACGAACTCCATTCGCAACAAAGCAAGGTCAAAGGTGTTGCCGGTATGAAACAGAATGTAAAAAGTGGCTATCGTGCTGGTGGAAAGGCACCATACGGGTATCGTTTGAAAAAAATAGAAGTTGGAAAACTTCGAACTGGTAATCCAATTACAAAAACCATACTGGAACCTGATCCGGATACAGCCCAAATTGCCAAAGAATACTTTGAGAGACGAGCCAAATATGAAAGCAGGAAATCCATCCTTGAAGATTTTTATAGCCGAGTAATTCCTTCACCAAGCGGTAATAGCCATTGGGGAATACCAAGTGTCAAGTCGATTGAGAATAATATAGAAGTTTATTTAGGTCATACGGTCTTTAACCGACACAATGAAAGAATGAAGGAAAAGGGAAAGCCTAACGGCTATTTACACGGTAAAAAATTTAAACCAAAGGAAGAATGGGTCATCACTGAAAATACTCATGAACCTTTGATTACTGAGGATATTGCTTATATTATCAAGGAAATAAAGAAAAAACGGATATGGGAAGCCCCAATAACCCAAAAAAGGGTCTATGCCTTATCAGGGACTATGAAGTGCTCTGAATGTGGGACTAACTATGCTGGTGATAGAGGCATTTACCGCTGTAATTCAAAAACAAAACCCGGTTATAGGTGCCCTAACAACGACATATCGCAGATTACGGCAGAAGACGCGATTTTCACGCTTGTGAGCCAGAAAATTCTGAATTTCAAGAATGTTAAAGGTGTAATTGACCGAGTAAAGAAGCGGTTCCAGAATGATAAGTCCGATTTCCAGCCATTGGAGAAAAACCTAGCTAAAATTGAAAAGCAACAGCAAAAATATATGGACTTGTATAGCAGAGGACTGGTTGAAATTGAGGATATAGAGCCAAAACTGGCTTCAATCAAAGACCAGAAAAAGGCTATTATCAAAGAAATAGAAAATCAGAAAGTGGTTCAGGGCGCTTTTGAGGTCTCGGACGACGACATCAGGAGTGTGATTGAGAATTTTTCGGAGGAAGTTCGCCAGGCAGACCCTAAAGTCAGGAAGAGCGCCGTTTTAGCGCTATTTGAACAAATAAAAATCTTTCCCAAGGAAAATAACCCCTGGGAAAGAATATTAGAAATCAAAGGTAGTTGTTTACCCTTGACACGGGTGGCGGTGGCGTCCCCAAGGGGATTTGAACCCCTGCTGCCGGCGTGAAAGGCCGGTGTCCTGGACCAGGCTAGACGATGGGGACGTGCAAAAGCGATTTTCTGATTGGTGGGCCGTGCGCGGCTCGAACGCGCGACTCTCTGCTTAAAAGGCAGATACTCTACCAACTGAGTTAACGGCCCCTAAAAGCCTAAGAAGTTAGCTATATTTATCAGCATTGTCAATAAAAAATCAATCGGAATTTGATAAAAGTTTTAATTGATAGTTTATTTTCGCCAGAACTCCGGCACGAGAAGGATGATGACCGTGTATATTTCAAGCCTTCCCAAAAGCATGCACCATATGAGTACCCATTTACCCAAATAGGGTATATGGGCAAAATTGTCTGACGGCCCCACCATTCCCAGACCGGGTCCTATATTTCCGATTGTCGCCGCGACCGCAGCAATAGACGTCATAAAATCAACCCCCATGCTTGCGATGAGCACAGAAGAAAAAGCAAACAAACCTATATATAACCCCATGAACCCGAGGACACTCCGCATAACATCCTCCGGAACGGACTTGCCCCCGATTTTAATATGCTTGACTGCATGAGGATGAATCAGGGAAAACAGTTCTTTATAACAGTATTTAAAATAAAGCATCACCCGGAGGCATTTCATTCCTCCGCCGGTGGAGCCGGCGGACGCCCCTAAAAACATACATAACAACAGGATAATCTGGGACATGGCCGGCCACAATTCATAATCGGCCGTGGCATAGCCTGTGGTGGTCACAATGGATACCACTTGAAAAGAACCGAAGCGCAATGCCTGACCCAGGGTTTCGTATACAGATCCGTAGATATTAATAGACACAATACCCGTCAATACAAGAACGGCACCCAAAAAAAAACGACATTCCGAATCCCTCCAGAAGGCAAGGGGCTTTCCCCTCAGGAACTGATAATGAAGCGAAAAATTAATTCCGGCCAATATCATAAAAAAGATAAATACCGTATCCAAATACACACTGTTATAGTGAGCGATGGACGTGTTTTTGGTTGAAAATCCGCCGGTGGGCATTGTTGTGAAAGTGTGACACAAGGCATCATAAAAATCCATTCCCCCGATCATGAGAAGGAGGACCTCTGCCAGAGAAATAAGCACATAAACTTTCCAGAGGATCATGGCGGTATCTCTGATACGAGGTTTGAGCTTATCCGGAACAGGACTTGGAACTTCGGCTTTGTACAACTGCATACCGCCGACACCCAAGAACGGCAGAATTGCCACGGATAAAACGATGATCCCCATTCCGCCCAGCCACTGGATAAAACTTCGCCAGAAAAGAAGTCCTTTTGATACTCCTTCTATATTCGTCAAAATCGACGATCCGGTGGTTGTAAATCCGGAAACAGATTCAAAGAACGCATCAATAAACGTGCCGAATTCAGATCCCAGATAAAAGGGGAATGCGCCGAACAAGCCGATGGCTGTCCATCCGATGGCCACAATTGCCATGCCTTCACGATGGCTGATATAATCTACCTTTACACTTCTGAAACAAACAATCAGTGATAATCCGGCAGCCAGGGTTATCCCCATGGCTTTAAGCAGCGGAATCACACTTTGATCCTTGTAGTAAAGACCAAAAAAAAGGGGAAATGCCATGCAGAGCCCCAAAAAAAAGAGTAATATTCCCACAATACTCAGAATAAAATGCCACCGCATCTAAAAATACTCCAGTTTTACGGCGAGGATTTTTTCGATCTTGGGGATGGCCTGTCTTGTTGAGAAGATGATGATCCTGTCATTGGGTTCAATGACGCTTTCACCAGAGGGGATAATTACATTGTCGTTGCGGATGATACCGGTAATCAGGGCCCCTTTGGGAATATTAATTTTCTTTATGGGCTTTCCCACAACGTCCGAGGTTTCCAGGGCCACCGCCTCCATGATTTCAGCCTGTTCATTTTTAATTGATTTGGCCGAAATCACCTTGCCCCGGCGGATGTGCTGTAAGATGGTATTTACGGCCGAAAGTCTCGGGCTCACCACCTGCTCAAGACCGATCATGGACATCAAGGGCAAATAGCTGACCTTGCTGATCTTGGTTATTGTATTGGCTGCACCCATGCGCTTGGCAAGCAGGGATGTTAGAATATTGGTTTCCTCATCGTCAGTGAGGGTAATAACAACATCCATATTTTGAATGTTTTCTTCTCTCAAAAGCTCTTGATCAGAACCGTCGCCATGCAAAATAACCGCCTTGTTAAGCCTCTCGGCAAGTTGAGCGCATCGGTCCGGATCCTTCTCAATTATTTTGGTAAGCACAGCTTTTTCTTCAAGCAGGTTGGCCAGCCTGAATCCGATATTCCCGCCGCCGATGATCAAAACACTGCCGATCGGCTCCACCTGTTTATCAAAAATTGCCAACGAATCTAAATAATTGTCTTTTTCGCTGATAAAATAGACCAGATCTCCCGCCAAAAGCCTGTCATTTCCCCTGGGGATAATCAGTTCTTCATCCCGTATCACCGCGGCAATCAGCGGGATTTTCTTTCCGATTTTAGCAGAAATTTCCGAAAGACGGACACCGGCCAGCCGTGCCGACTTGTCCAAATGTATGCCGACAAATTTAACACGGCCTTCGGCAAAATCGTCCACATCCACCGCACCGGGTACATTCATAATCCTATGGATGGTTTTTACAACTTCGATTTCCGGATTAATTAACGTGTCGATATGGGGGGTATGATCACGGAAGGTATCATGGTATTCATCATAGTCGGCGCTGCGGATACGTGCCAGTTTCTTTGTTGTTGGAGAAATTATATTTGCAACCAGACATGCCACCAGATTGGTTTCATCACTATCTGTAACTGCAAGGAGGATATCCGCCTCTTTGATGCCCGCTTGCTTCAAAACAACCGGGCTGCTTCCGGACCCGTTAAGCACCTGAACATCAATATTGTCAGACACATGTCGAATGGCAACCCGGTTATGGTCAATTACCACAACATCTTTATTCTCAAAAGCCAGATGGCTTGCGATGTTAAATCCGACCTCACCGGCCCCCACGATTATGATTTTCAACTCACGTTGCTCCTTTTATAAAATTGCGACATGATTTTTACCATACAACAATAAATAGGCAAAGACAAATGACCACAAAAAGAGCTGCCCAGTCCCTTAAGCGTGCACAAAGTCCGGGATCTGTTCTGTTTTCAGAATAACATCGGGCCTCCATGGCAGCTGCCAGCTTGTCCGCCCGTTCAAAGGTTCGGCGCATGAGCGGAATCCCGAGTTTTTTCAATCGATAGACCGGATTCTTTCTGTTTTCCACTCCTCTGGCCCGCTGAGCATCGGCGGTTTCCCTTGCCTGATCGAAAATTACAGGAATAAACCGTACGACCAGACTTATCATGGTGGCAATCCTTTTAGACGGGATAAACGGAAACGGGTTTAGGAGCCACTCAACAGCCGCTTTAATTTCTGAAGGCCGTGTTGTTGAAATAAATGCTAATCCGGTCAAAACAACAATCACAAGCCGCCAGCAAATTATGGCGCCGTCATAGACCCCCTCCCGGGTGATTGAGACCGCCTTAAATTCAATAACCGCTGATCCCGGGGTAGATAATGCACGGGCGAAAAAAATAAACGCAAGAAGCACAAAAAAATACCGAAACGCTTTTAAAATAGATTTTAAAGATCCTTGGGCGTGCAGCAGTGCAGAAACCAACACCAGAGTTAAAACTGAAAGTGTAACAGCATATGCTTTCAGACTGGTAACGCTGATAAGGACAAGAAATAAGAGTTTAAATCGAACATCCAGCCCATGAAGGACGGAAGATCCGGGACGGAAATTGAAAGCGCTCAATTCAGCCATGATGGAACCTCCATCCCCAGACGGGAAGCACACGGTTCTCTGATTCCAAAGGGTTCGAGTTCCCCAAGCAGTTGAGAGGGCATTCCGTCTTTTACCACTTTTCCGTCTTTCATTATGACCAGACGATCCGCGTGGGCAATTACCTTTTCCAGATCGTGGGCGGCAGCAAGAACGGTGTGGCCGGACCGGTGCAGAGAAACAATTTGTTGTAAAACCTGTTTGACACCGGGATAGTCAAGGCTGGAAAAGGGTTCGTCAAAAACCAGTACGTTAGGTTCCATGGCCAGGATACCCGCAATGGCGAGCCTTCGCTTTTCCCCGCCCGAAAGTAAGTGGGGTTTTTGATCCTTAAAATCGAGCATGCCCACAATCTTCAATGACTGAGATACCCGTCTTTTAACTTCATTTCTGTCCAGACAAAGGTTTTCCGGGCCAAATGCCACATCATCGCAAACCGTTTCCCCCACAATCTGACTGTCGGCATCCTGGAATACCATTCCGACCATCTGCCTTGCTTTAACAAGATTTTCAGATACCGGGCGTCCGGCCAGACGAATCGTGCCGGCGGTCGGAAGAAGAAGTCCGTTAAGGTGTTTTAAGAGAGTGGTTTTTCCGGATCCGTTCTGCCCGGCAATAATAACAAACGTCCCTTCCCGGATGGTAAGATTTATATTTTCCAGACCGAGCGTACCGTCGGCAAAAATATGACTCAAGTTTTCGATTTCAATTATATTCACGACATCATCTCTGACTTGTGATCTTTTCGCGAACATGAAGTTAAGAAGGTAAGAAATTCAGAAGGTTAGTTTTTCTCTCAGCTTCCAATCTTCTCACCTTCCGATCTTCTGTTCTTCAGACCTCCGCCCTATGACTTCTGTCTCATGACTGATAGTTCCCGGCACCTGATCTCTGCAAACCCCAATGTTGCAAAAGTCGGAGGCCTTCGGAGCCAAGGCGCCAGGGGCGAAGCCGTAGTCATCTACTGCGAGCCCCTGGCAACGCCGGATCCGGAGCCCTCCGGCTTTCCCAACGGGTAAAAAAGATGGCATAAAACAGGCCCGATCCTTAAGTTCACCATTGGTCTATTCCTCGTAAGGCGCTTCAATGTCATGCAGCTTCAATACTCAAAAGGTTTTGCTATCCTTTGGCCATTTTTTTTATGCAACATTGGGGTAAATTACCGGTCGCAATGCCTTTGCAATGGGGACGGCCGCGGCAATTTTAAGAGCATCTCCTAAAATAAACGGGTACATACCCACCGCCAGTGTCTTGGCCAATGTCATACCGGTTAGCACTTTCAACCATGTTACCCCGAAAACGTAAATAATGATACCGCCGCAGACCATGGCAAGTATGTCAAAAACCGCGTGTTTTCGTGTGGTTTCGGTGATCCATCCGATCACATAGACCGCCGGAAGAAACCCCAAAAGGTATCCGCCCGTAGGTCCTGCAAAGCGTCCGATTCCACCGACCCCGCCGGCAAATACCGGAAGACCCAGAGCACCTGCCAGAAGATAAACCCCTACACTTGCAACACCCCACTTGGAGCCCAGTAACAGGCCTGTCAGAAATATAAAAAGATTTTGAAGAATGATTGGAACCGGGCCTATGGGTATTGCCAGGTATGCGCCTGCTGCGGTCATCGCGGCCAGAAGTGAGGCATATACGGTCATATGAAGTTGTTTAGCGGCAATCATATATAATCTCAGAACTCCTGACCTGTATACGTAGTTTCAACGTGATATGAAGGTTTAGTCGTAATTTCAGACTCAACAATTTGAACATCGAACATCGAACGTTCAACGTCGAACGTCGAATGTGGAAGGCGCTCCTGCCCGTCATCGCGAGCTGTACTCAATGCACTTCGTCCTTTTGTTGGCTCGCTCAGGCGAGGCGGGCGGGTCGCTTTGTCTTTATTATAAATGGTAGAATACATTATTCGATGTTCAAAGTTCGACGTTCGATGTTCGACGTTCATCTTTTATATGCCCTCAAGGTATGGATTCTTCTTAAAATATGTTGAATCTGAATTTACGATAGGTCAGTAGCCCTGAAATTGGAATGCCGGGATACCGGCTCGTCCTCTAATCACGTATGAAAGCAATCCCCATAAATAATTTTTTTTATTGATCCGTCTGCAAGTTTCAGCATCAGTGCGCCGGTGTTATCCACATCCATGACAAGGCCTTTAAACTCATCATGACTGGTTACAATTGTTACCTGTCTGCCGATGGTCATGGCATGGGTTTTCCACTCAGAGATCACATTCTCCAGTGTCCCATTGTTAATACGGTTTTTAAATTCATCCAGAAACTCGGATAAAAGCCGTTTTCTTGAAATATTCCTGCCAAGGATTTTATTTAGTGATGTGGCCATGGGTTCACGAGGAGTGGGATCATTATTAACATTTACACCCATACCGATATTGATAAACTTAACCCTATCGGTTTCAGCTTCCATCTCGGAGAGTAATCCCGCAACCTTTTTTTCATGAACAAGGATATCGTTAGGCCATTTTACCCTGGCATCAATATGAAACCTGTTGCGCAGGGTTCGGGCCAGAATCATGGATGCGGCAAAGTTGACCCGTGAGCTTAACACCGGCGGTATTTCAGGTCTGAGTATAATGGAAAAATAAAGCCCGCCTTGTGATGAAACCCAGGTTCTTTTTAAACGACCCCGTCCTTTGCTTTGGCACCCCGCAATGACCACGGTAAAATGAGGAGCATTATTTCTTGCAAGGTTTCCGGCAACATCCATTGTGGAGGTAACTTCATCAAAATAATGGATTTTTAATTCTCTATCCCCGAATTCCCACGGGAAAAGGACGTCAGGATCGTTTATCAGACGGTATCCTTTGGGTGTTGCCTGGATATGGTATCCAAATTCCCGGAGTTTTTTAATATGTTTCCATATAGAGACTCTGGAAATCTTTAAATGAGAACTGAGCGTTTCTCCGGAAACCACGTCACTCTCCGCTCTCAATATTTTAAGAATCTGTCCCTTCATTGTTTACCTGCCATCTGGTTAGCCCTTTTAATCGAACCAGTTAACGCAATAGGAAAAGATTGTCAACTCAAACCAGCAGGCTATGGGGTGTAAATCAAGGCCGTTGGTAACCGCTGATCCTTGTCTATTGACAAACCGTGGCTCCTATATCAGGTTTCAGGTGTCAGGTTTCAGGTGTCAGTAATAAGGAGGATCTTGAGTCCTATAAAAAGTTGTGTCGGTTACACATTGAATGCATTCATATGTTGAATGGATTGGAGAAAACATTGGAGCGCAAAGACCCAGCGCGAGGACGCCACTGGCAGTTAGCTGAGGAAACGGCAGTGTATGGCGTAAATGATGAATCGTTCCCTCAGGGCTGGCCCATTACTGCTGAACATGCTTCCTGACACCTGAAACCTGACACCTGAAACCAAATAGCCATGGCAATCTTAGCAAACAACAGTCTTGATTTACATCCCAGGCTATGGCTAACGCATGCTAAAGCCCTTCAAACAGTCCGTCGGTTTCCAAGAGAAACACGCCGTCGCTACGCTGCACCGAAATCATATGCGTTAACTCTGAAAGTAAGGCAGAAATCCTTTATGGATTTTTGTTGCCGATCGGTTGTGTTTGCTATTTTGTCTTATTGAGCTTATAATTCAAGTTATACAATCGCTTCGCGATTCTATATAACGCGGCTTCGCCGCTCTAAAAAAAGGAAATTCCTATACCATCAAGTTAATTCGCTTTGACCCGCCTGCCATTGCAAGGCACGAGCGGGCAGGTCACAATTGGAATGGTGGAATACTGGAATGCCGGCCCAAAAAACAAGGTTTTTCATGGCAAAATAAACCCGTGTTTTCAATAAGTTGTAGATTTTCCAAGATGTTATGTGGCATAAAAATTTCATCAAAATTTGTTTGATGGTTATATGGAGTGTTGGAATTTTACAGATCTGCGTTTCATGTGCTGTCACGGCAAAAAACCGGTATGTTAAGGCTGAAGCATGCTACTATGAGCTTCGAAAAAATCCGGGAACACAAAAATACAGACATAGCTGGTTAAGGTGTATAACAAAATTTCAGTCCGTTTACAAACAGTCCCCGTCAGACCCTTGGGCGCCCGCGGGTATGTATATGTCCGGGGAGCTTTATGGCGAACTTTACAAACAATCCCATCGAAAGTCTGATAAACATGAGGCCATTGATGTTTTCAGGCGGATTATAAAACGTTATCCCAAAAGCCGGTACCGGGCAAAAGCAGCAACAGCACTACGCACCCTTGAAACAGACGTATCCAAAGGCAGAAAGTCAAAAAGAGTCACTCAGGCGAGCAAGACGAAAAAAAAATATATCCCGAAAACGCCTCAGACTCACTCGAGCACCCGAAAAACGGTTGGCAACACTACAACCATAACAGGGATTCGTCACTGGTCCAATCCCACCTATACCCGTATCGTCATTGATGCCAACCGGGAAACATCCTTTACCCACAGACTCCTTAAAAAAGATCCTTCCATTAATAAGCCCCAGCGGTTGTATGTTGATTTAAAAAACAGCATACAAGGAAAAAATATAGAAAAATTTACCCCCATCAACGATAATTTGCTCAGGGATGTGCGTGCCGGCCAGTATACCCCCCATGTGGTCCGGGTTGTAATCGATATCAAGTCCATTCATACATATAAAATTTTTTCACTCAAGCACCCGTTCAGAGTGGTCCTGGATATGTCAGGAGATTCTATGGTTGCTAGGTCTACGGCAAGATCTCAAAAAAAAGCAATTTTAGCTACCGGCAAGAGGCGTTCAAAAGGGGGTTTAGCCAAACAAGCGCGACGGGACCGTCCCTTAATCGTTGTGGATCCGGGCCACGGAGGACACGATTATGGATCTTCCGGCTATTTAAAAAAAGTGTATGAGAAAGATATTGCCCTTCAAATTGCCGGACGGCTTGCAAAAAAAATCCGGAAAAAACTTCCGTACGAAGTTCTCATGACCCGGACTATCGACGCCTATCTTACACTTGAAGAACGTACTGCAATAGCAAACACAAAAAATGCAGATCTTTTTATATCCATACATACCAATGATTCCGAAAATCAAAGCACATACGGAATTGAGACCTATGTTCTGAACCTGGCCACAGAGAATTCGGAGATAACGGTGGCGGCCCGTGAAAATGCCACTTCAACAAAGAACATCAGTGATTTGCAAACCATTTTAACAGATATTATGCAAAACACAAAAATTGATGAATCCAGCCTCCTGGCAAGTTATATTCAGGATTCTTCATACAAGTACTTAAGATCAAGATACACTCAAGTCAAAAACAACGGGGTTAAAAAGGCGCCGTTTTATGTGCTTCTCGGCGCACGGATGCCCGCCGTATTGATAGAAACGTCATTTATCAGCAATCCCAGGGAATGCAAACGATTGAGCAGTGCAAGCTATCAGGATCATTTGTGTGAGGGTATCATAAACGGCATACGAAAATATGTGGAGAAATCCAGATCTGCCTCATAATTACGTCTCGGAAATTCTACAATATATTGAAAATAAAGGTGTTTTTTAATTTATATTTTTAACTCGGACATGGAATGATGGAATGGTGATTTAAAGAAGATGACATCCCTCTATTTAATTCCCGTCAAGAGAAATTTTACAATAACCCAACTTTCCATTTTCCCAGGACCCAATATTCCAGTGTTCCAGTATTCCAACATTCCAATTGTGAGCGAAGCGAACTAACTTGGGTATTACCCGATATTGGGCATAAGGGTCCATTTGATCACCCAGAAAGGGGTGGTCGGGTATTTGTCCAGGCATACGATGCCGCTGTTTTGGAATTTAAAGGCCGGCTTTTCTATGGATCCTGTTATTAGATATGACGTCATTCTTTCCATAAAAGGCAGATGGCCCACAAGCATGCGATTGGCCGCACTGTCTATTTTATGAGCAAAAGCGGTGACATCATCTATAGGATTCAACCCACTGCTTTCCTGTATGCCTTGTTCAGGCTTTAGGATAGATTCAAAGATCTCAGCGGTCTGCCGAGCCCTGGTCTTACCGCTGTGGGTTATGCCCGACACAAGAACATAGTATGCTTTGGCTACCTCCGCGATACGCTTTGTTTCAGCGATTCCTTCCGGTGAAAGACCCTTTTTCGGATCTTTGTCTTTGGGCAAACTATGGCCGTGCTGAACCAGAAAAAGTGCCATTGCACGCTCCCTCCTTTCGACCGTAACTTCTCAATAAATTACGGAGCCCACTATGATCATTTCATACGCCAGAACTTATTGAGAAGTTACTTCAGACCTTGTTAATCCTTTGTTTTTTTGTCACGCAGTGCTGCATGCGCGGCAGCCAGGCGTGCCACAGGTATCCGAAACGGGGAGCATGAAACATACGTTAACCCCAGCTCATGGCATAACTGAATAGATTCGGGATCACCGCCGTGTTCACCACAAATACCGCATTCCAGGTCGGGTCTTACGGCCCGTCCTTTTTCAACGGCCATTTTCATAAGCAGGCCCACGCCGTCCCGGTCAATCACTGCAAAAGGATTATCTGGCAGGATTTCTTTTTCCATGTATTCAATCAAAAACCCGGCTTCGGCATCGTCTCTGGATATCCCGAAGGTTGTCTGGGTCAGATCATTGGTTCCAAAAGATATAAAGGCGGCATATTCGGCGATCTGGTCGCAGGTAAGGGCGGCACGGGGTATTTCGATCATGGTTCCGAATTTGTAATCCAGCTTAATGCCCTGTTCTTTCATAACCTTCTTGGCTTCGGCCTCAAGGGCCTTTCGCTGAACTTTTAGCTCGTTCACATGGCAGGTCAGGGGGATCATCACCTCGGGGTGCACGTCGATGCCCTCTTTGGCCACCATACACGCGGCTTCAAAGATGGCACGAACTTGCATGGAGGTCAGTTCCGGAATATGAATCCCCAGGCGCACACCACGCAGGCCCAGCATGGGATTGGATTCATGCAGACTTTCGACCCGCTTAAGTATTTGCTCTTCTTTGTTGATTTGATCCAGCAGCCTGTTGATTTCCTCAAGAGTGCCGGCTTCTTTCAGACGAATCTTACAGTCGGTCAAATCTCGCATCAGGTCCACATAATTGGGCAAAAATTCGTGCAACGGCGGATCAATCAGGCGAATGATGACCGGCAGACCGTCCATCACGCGGAAAAGACCCGCAAAGTCTTCGCGCTGAAAGGGGAGAAGCGCCTCGAGCGCATCGCGCCGTTCACTCGGCAAATCCGTCATGATCATCTTTTGCACAAAGGGAAGTCGTTCGGCCTCAAAAAACATGTGCTCTGTGCGGCACAGGCCGATCCCCTCCGCGCCGTAATCCCGTGCGCGCTGAGCGTCGGCCGGATAGTCGGCGTTGGCCCAGACGCCCAACTGACGAAACTCATCCGCCCAGGAGAGTATTTTCATCAGCCACAGATCTTTAATGTCAGGCACTTTGGTCTTGAGCTTGCCCAGGTAAACTTCGCCCACAGTGCCGTCAATGGAGATCCAGTCACCTTCTTTGATAATTTGATCGTTTACGCTCATCTGGCGATGGGCCATATCGATTTTGAGTTCCGAAACCCCCACTATCGCCGGCTTGCCGAACTGCCGGGCAACCAAAGCTGCGTGGCTGGTTCGACCCCCCCGGCTGGTAAGAATCCCCTGAGAAGCCAGCATGCCGTGTACGTCGTCCGGACGGGTTTCAGGACGTACCATGATAACCTCTTTGCCTTCTTTCTTGGCCCATATTTCAGCGATATCGGCGTCAAGGGCAACCACGCCATAGGCCGCGCCCGGCGAGACATTAAGGCCGATGGCCAGCATTTCGCCCGAGGCTTTGGCCTTTTTGATGGCCTCACGATCAAATTGCGGATGAAGAAAAAAATCAACCTGCTCGGGAGAAACACGCATCACCGCTTCTTCCTGTGTAATCAAACCTTCTTCCACCATATCCACCGCTATGCGAACAGCGGCCTGGGCCGTACGCTTGCCGTCGCGCGTCTGCAGCATCCACAGTTTGTTCTTTTCAATTGTAAACTCAACATCTTGCATATCACGATAGTGCTTCTCCAGCTTCTTTGTGATCTTCTCGAATTCGTCATAGGCTGTGGGCATCTCCTCTTTGAGTTTTAAAATGTCATGGGTCAGACGTATCCCGGCAACCACGTCCTCCCCCTGTGCATTGGTAAGATAATCGCCTTCTATGTGATTTTCTCCGGTGGTCCCGTTGCGCGTCAAGGCAACACCGGTGGCGCTGTCATTGCCCATGTTGCCAAAAACCATGGTCTGAATACTGACCGCGGTACCCAGATCATGTGCAATACCGGCAGCATTGCGATAGTCCACCGCCCGTTTGCCGTTCCAACTTTTGAAAACCGCTTCGGTGGCCAAAAGCAGTTGCTCATTTGGATCGGTTGGAAAATTGCGGTTTGCATATCGTCTGAAAATGGATTTAAATTTATCCGTCACGTCTTTCCAGGCATCAGCACTCAATTCCGTGTCGGTTTTGACACCTGCTTTAAGACGGGCTTCGGTAATGACTTCCTCAAACGCCTCATCAGGAGCACCCATTACAACACTGCCGAACATTTGCACCAACCGGCGATAAGAATCGTACACAAAGCGTTCATCGCCGGTGAGTTCGATCATGCCCATAGCGGTTTCGTCATTGAGACCGATGTTGAGCACCGTGTCCATCATGCCCGGCATGGAGAATTTGCCGCCGCTGCGGCATGAAATCAATAATGGATTCTTTGGGTCGCCGAATTTTTTGCCGGTGGCAGACTCGACAGTTTGCATCCCTTTTTTTATCTGTTCACCCAGCCCCTCTGGAAAGGCGCCACTCGCCGCTAAATAGGCATTGCAAGCCTCGGTAGTTATGGTAAAACCTGGGGAAACCGGCATGCCAATTCGCACCATTTCCGCTAAATTGGCACCCTTGCCGCCCAATAATCCGCGAACGTTTTCCCAATCACCACCAACATAGTCTTTCGCTTCTTCGACTTCACCAAAAAGATATACCCATTTATCAGCCATTTTGAAACACCTCTCCATAAAATTAAAGATTGAAATAAGAATAAGGAAAGTAAAAAAAAGATTTTCGGACAGAGATCAGTATAAATAAAAGTCGGTTACATGTCAACTGAGAAAAATACAGCTGTTGTGGGTTTGATAAAAAAAAGATCAGGCTAGCACCGGGTCCACCCACATTCCATATTAGAGCAAACCATACAGCCTTCGGCCCGATGAACCGGTGCACCGCAATCCGGACAGCAAATATCTTTAATTTTTGGCGTATGATGCTCGTTAAAATGAATGTCTGCATCTTGAATCCGTTTCGCAACCTCACGGTACAAGTCCGCATTTTCTATGGCAACCTCAAGGGCTTTGCCCATACCGGCCGCACAACTGTTTACTTCCACATCTTTTCCTGCGGAAATTGCCTTTGTACAGGCAGGACAATGGATAGATTTCATGGAGCGAATTATCTTTTCAGTAGATACACCGGCCCTGAGGCAGTAGGACAAAAGCACCCCCAGCGCCTTAGTGTTCGCCGCACAGCCACCACCTACGGTTCTGATAAAGACTTCCACCACTCCGTCTTTGTCAAAATGAGGATCAACATAGAGTTTGCCGCAGGCGGTTTTCATTTTGAGGCTCGGTCCGGTGGTTGCCCTAGGACGATGCTTGAGTTCTCCTCTGGCTAATTCAGCTGTTTTTTCAGGTTCTACCGTTTCTTTTTTTGTATATAAGGCCTGGACATCACGGGAACCTTCCCGGTAAAATGTGATCCCCTTGCATCCCATTTTCCATGCTTTGAAAAAGGCTTGGGAAACCTCGGACTTATCGGTATGGTATGGTGCATTGATGGTTTTTGAGACGCCCGAATCAACGCCGTTGTTCTGAAACGCAGCCTGTATCATAATGTGTTCCTCAACGGAAACATCATTTGTAGTGACAAAAAAATCCGGCAAAGATTCGGTTTTCTTTTTTGCATACCATTCCCGAACCACATCCGGAACCATGTCAAGCTTTTCTCCCTCCAGACACTCCTTGGTATAGCTAAATGAAAAGTTCGGTTCACACCCGGATGAGCAATTGGCAATCAAGGAGAGCGTACCTGTGGGAGCAACGGTTGTCAGCGTGCCATTTCGTGTTTTGGGAACGGAAAATTCATAATCATCATAGACCGGCGCAACCCCTTTTTCTTTGCCCAGCCCAATGGAAGTTTCATTAGCAATATCGTAAATAAAGGTCATTATTTCTTTTGCCAGATTCACAGACTCATCGGATCCGTATCGAATGTGAAGCTTGATGCACATATCGGCAAACCCCATGATTCCCAGACCGATCTGTCTGGTTTTTAAGGTCATTTCTTCGATTTCTACAATAGGATAATGATTTACCGTGATTACCGAGTCCAAGAAACGTACGCCGATCTGAACGATGTTGCGCAGTTTTTCCCAATCAATTTTTGCTTTTCCTTCAACCCAATCCCCACTGACCATCCGGGAAAGATTTATGGATCCGAGGTTACAGGAACAGTAAGACAACAGCGGCTGCTCTCCACAGGGGTTTGTGGCCTCAATTTCACCCATGGGACGCAGGGGATTGTTTCTGTTAATGGTATCTAAAAAGACGATACCCGGCTCTCCGTTTTTCCAGGCGCCGTCAATAATTGTTTCCCAGATTTTGCGTGCGGAAAGGGACTTGTAAATTTTGTCATTAAAGATCAGATGATACTCCCTGTCATTTTCAACAGCTTTCATAAAGGCATCTGTGATGCCCACAGACAAATTGAAATTTTTCAGTTCTCCCTCCAGAATTTTGGCGGTTAAGAAGATTTCAATATCCGGATGATCAACCCGAAGGATTCCCATATTAGCGCCATCGCGGGTGCCTCCTTGTTTTATGATATCTCCGATGGTGAAATCAAAAATTTTTATGAAAGAGATCGGGCCTGAAGCCATTCCTCCGGTAGACGCAATCCGCTCTCCTTTGGGACGAAGGTTTGAGAAGCTCATCCCGGTTCCGCCTCCGTAGGCCTGAACATCTACGGCATCAGACAGTGTTTTAAAAATACTTCGCCGGCTATCTTCCACCGGAAGAACAAAACAGGCGCTTCCACACCCTTGATTTCTGCCAAAATTTCGCAACGTGGGGCTATTGGGTAAAAAATCCAGGTCCATCATAACCTTTTTATATTCTTTCTCCCATGTTGCACGGTCTTGAGGATTTTCTTCGGCGCCTGCCACTTTATGGGCGACCCTGCTACACAATTTTTCCCAGTTTTCATCTTTGGCAAAATATCTTTTTTGTAATATTTTTAGCGCGTTTTGTGAGAGTTTCATGGTATGTTAACTCCTGGACCTTTAAAGCAAAACAAACTCGTAAAATGTCTTTTCCTTATTGACTTTTTACAAAAGTGTCACAGAAAGGGTATGGGCTTGCCCGTACGATACGCCAAAGCCTGACATGTGGCGATCAACTGTTCATCCTTATCCGTGACCTTGATATCAAAGCCGGCGGTTTTTTTGGTCCGGCTGACTTGCCGGGCTTCGGCCCGCAAACGCTTCCCCGGTTTGGGACTGGACACATAGGTTACGCTCACGTTTAACGCCACGGCCACCGTCCCTTCTGTCTGACCTGCAGCCTCAAATGCTTCGTCGATTAAGCCAAAAATAACCCCGCCGTGGGCTCTCCTATAAATATTGTCCATGGTTTGCGGATTATAGATCATCTCCACCGCGGAATATCCGAGGTCCAGCTCCACAAGTTCCATTCCCAACGCCAGTGCAAAGGGTTCTTTTCCCACCGCTCGATAGATGGCCTCTTTTACGGCTTGATCCATTATTCATTTCCATTTATGGTTTCAAAAATGATAAATCCATTATTTTGATCGGCAGATTTTTATAATAGCAAAAACATAGTTGTTGAGCAAATAAATAAGGCAGGATCATCAGAGCAAACGGATTTGAATCCCTATACAGAGAAAACGCTCCACGACGGCATGTATCTCTTTCCAACCGACTGAAACTTGTGCTTAAGCATCCGTAAGCCCGAGCCGCGCCAGAGTTATTAAGAACAATTCGTCACTAATTATCCCATTGATTTTTTAAGTCATCATTTTATTCGGCTCGGGCTAACGCGTGCTAAAGCCCTTCAAACAGTCAGTCGGTTTCCAAGAGAAACACACCGTCGCTACGCTGAACGGAATCGATTTGGATTGAGCCGTAACCCCATATTGAGAGAGGTGCCGCGCGAACGGTTAATAAACGGACTATTTTCTCAAAAGGTCCATTGCTTTTTGAACAATGTTTTCAGGGGTAAAGCCGAATTGTTTCATTACGGTTCCACCCGGTGCGGAAGCACCAAATCCGTTCATCCCGATGATGGCGCCTCTGTTTCCGACGTAGTGCTTCCATCCCATGGGAGAACCGGCTTCTATGGCAAGACGTACGGTGACATCCGGCAACAGCACACGGTCTTTGTATTCTTGAGGGGTTTGTTCGAAAAGCTCCCAGCTCGGCATGCTCACCACCCGAACGGCGATATTTTCCAGCGCAAGACGCTTTTGGGCTTCAAGGGCAATATGCACTTCCGAACCTGTGGCAATCAGGAGAATATCGGGTTTGCCCTGGCAATCCGCCAGGATATATGCTCCGTCTGCCAGACCGTTTTCTTTAGTGTCCCGATTTATTACCGGAAGTTTCTGACGGCTTAAGATCAGAGCGACCGGACCTCTCGTATTCTTTACGGCCTGACGCCATGCCTGTGCGGTTTCGGAAGCATCCGCCGGGCGGATAACCGTAAGGCCCGGAATTGCCCGCAGGCTGGCGAGCTGTTCAACGGGCTGATGAGTCGGGCCGTCTTCGCCCACTGCAATACTGTCATGAGTAAAGACATATATGATCGGCAGGTTCATCAGGCTGGCCGCGCGAATTGCCGGCCTCATATAGTCGGCAAAAACAAGGAATGTTCCACCATACGGCCGAAGGCCATTGTGCAAGAACATGCCGGACATTATTCCTGCCATGGCATGTTCCCGGACACCGAAACGAATATTGCGTCCCTCGTATGCATGGTTTTGAAATTCACGGGAAGTGTCTATATATGTTTTGTTGGAAGGGGCCAGATCCGAAGAACCGCCGATAAGTGTGGGGACTTTATCTGCAATAGCATTTAGAACCTTACCGGATGCTGCACGGGTTGCAATGGGACCATCGGCAACGGAAAATTTTGGTATCTTGTCATCCCATCCTGGTGTTAAAAAACCGCTCATGGCATCAACCCATTGTTTTGCCAGATCATGATATTCTTTGTTGTACGCCAGATAGGTTTCCTGCCACCCGGCTTCGGCTTGTTTTCCTGCGTCGATGCATTTTCTGAATCTATTCATCGCCTGTTCAGATATATAAAAAGAGGGTTCTTCAGGAACACCCAGGACTTTTTTTGTCAGGCGGACTTCTTCTTCTCCAAGCGGAGCGCCGTGAGCATCGGCAGTATCCTGTTTGTTGGGGCTTCCAAAAGCAATATGGGTTCGCAGAACAATCAGTGACGGACGTTCGGTCTCGGCTTTGGCTTTCTCAAGCGCATTGAAAATTGCATCACTATCATTCCCATCATCAACTTTCAGAACATGCCAGTTATAGGCCTTAAACCGAAGGGCAACGTCTTCCGTAAAGGTTATCTCTGTACTTCCTTCAATTGAGATTTTGTTGTCATCGTAAATGCAAATGAGTCTGCCAAGGCCCAGATGCCCGGCAAGGGATGCAGCTTCAGAAGATATCCCTTCCATCATGTCTCCGTCCCCGCACATCATATAGGTGAAATGATCGACGATTTTATATCCGTTACGGTTAAATCGGGCCGCAAGGTGCCGTTCCGCCATGGCCATACCCACGGCATTAGCAAAGCCTTGCCCCAGAGGACCGGTTGTGGTTTCCACTCCCGGAGTATGACCGAACTCGGGATGTCCCGGCGTTTTACTGCCCCACTGACGAAAATTTTTTATATCATCAAGAGTTACACCATACCCCGAGAGATAAAGCAGGCTGTAAAGGAGCATTGAGGCATGTCCGGCTGAAAGCACAAATCGGTCCCTGTCCAGCCATCCGGGATTTTTGGGATTATGTTTCATCACACGAGTCCAAAGAACATAGCCTGCAGGAGCAAGACCCATTGGTGCACCGGGATGTCCGGAGTTAGCCTTTTGAACAGCATCCATGGAAAGGGTGCGAATCGTGTTGATACAAATCTCATCGATGTTGGTCCGGCTTTCAGACAAGCCTTGATTCATGATTGGGTTCTCCTTTTTTTAAATTATGGGTTCATTTTAATTTCATTAACAATGGGTCCAAAAAGCATTCCGGTGATTGCTTTCTGCTGCAGGAATTATCTTAATGCGATATTTTTTTTCAACGGTTTAAACGGATACAATTTTTTTTATTTTTCACGTAACTGTCGGGTTAAAATGCTCTCAAATATTCCGGTTTCAACGCTATGTTACCTGATAGCGCCTCGTCAATAAGACTCAGCGTCATGGCTTTGTCTTTTGGCAGGCGTGCCTTGATGGGAAGGTAGTTTGACGCGTGATTTGCATGGAAAAGCCCCTTGGAAAGTTCCGTATGCGATATCCTCCATGATAATGGAATCCGGTTTTATACGAAACCGTTCCCCCTTGTATGCACCACAGAATGTACATTTGTTCCGGGAACACCCCACGGTTATCTGCAGCAGAATGCTGTTGGCTTCGCTGGGCGGCCGGATTATATTTCCCTCATAATGCAATATTGATTCTCCCAAACCGCAATTTAACGTTTTAAAAGTCTTACCCTAACTCGAAACTTATATGCAACCAATTTTTCATAACTTTTGCCACTATTCCGTAATTTATTGAGATGTTACAATTCCGGGAAGTTTAATTGAACAATTTATTTGATTCAACGGGTTACATATATTAAGTAAGTTTGATAGGGATACAATATTCCAACATTCCAGTATTCCAGTATTCCATTTTGATGGCACAAACAGGTTGCTGTTGATAAACTGGTATATTCAAGAAGTTATAAAATTTTTGAGGCGTTAAATTATTTGGGGTTTTTATGTATGATACTTGATCTGGTCTATTTTGTTATGGGTTTGTTGATGCTCTACTATGGCGCCAATTGGCTGGTAAAAGGATCTTCGAGCCTGGCTCGCAATCTCGGTTTGACACCGCTTGTCATCGGCTTAACTGTCGTTGCATTCGGGACTTCGGCGCCTGAACTGTTTATCAGTGTAGTATCTTCGATTAAAGATAAAAGCATGATCGCCGTAGGAAATGTTGTGGGAAGTAATATTTGTAATATTGGCCTTGTTCTGGGTTTGGCGGCGGTAATACATCCGACAGCGAGCAACCGGTCGGTGTACCGCCGGGACATTCCGATTATGCTCGGCGTATCCATATATCTTTTGCTGATCTCTTTTGACTCAAAAATCGGAAGAATAGAAGGTGCGTCGCTTTTCGGTGGAATTATCTTATATACATACTTTAATTATTATATTGCCGTTAAAGAATCCCAACGAAACTTGAAAAGCGATAGTGTTGCTTTTGTAGATGCCGTGGAAGAAATCGAATATGTGACTTCCAGAAGCCGGCAGGTTTTATTTATCGCAGTGGGAATCATCGGTGTGGTTGTGGGTGCGGAAATTCTTATTGATTCGGCGGTTGCCATCATGAAAATATTCAACGTCAGTGAAAAGTTCATCGGCCTGACCGTTGTCGCGCTGGGAACGTCGCTTCCGGAGCTTGCCACTTCCGTTGTTGCCGCATTGAGAAAAGAGATGGATATCAGCATCGGCAACCTTGTGGGGAGCAATGTTTTCAACATACTGAGCGTGCTCGGAGCCGCCTCTTTGATCAGGCCGATTCCCATTCCAGGGGGCTTTATTAACAGCGGTCTGCTGGTTGATTACCTGGTGATGATATTCGTGGGTTTTCTGCCGTGGCTGATGATGAGAAAGGATTACACGATCACGCGCAGGGATGGTTTTATACTCCTGGTCTGCTATGCCGGATATGTCGCATATCTGATCATAAAAGCATAGTACCTAACCTGAACAAGCCGGCGCGAAGCATCCGTTCAGGATAAAAGCTGGCGGCAAAGCCGCCAGCTTTTATGTAAAATACTTGCTCTGCGAATGTAGCTATAATTGTCCGAAATTAAAATTGGATCTTGATTCCTGCCGCTAATTTATATAGGTCATCGCTGTCATAATTATCGCTGGCCGCAAGATGGTCGGCTCCGTCGCCGGCAATCAGATAAGCCGCATCTATCACCAAATCCACATGCTTGTTTAGCGTGTAGGCATACCACAGGTCAAATTCGTATCCGAGATCATCATCATGCGATCCATCTGTTTTTATTTCGAGATCTTCTGCGGTCATGAGATACCGTACCGCAGCCCTGAGGTAGTTTTTCCCGTTAATCTGGTATTCACCCTGGATGGCATAGTTGATCAGTCCTTTGTCCATGATATACGGCGCATCCGAGATGAACCTGTCACAGTCGGACATTACGGAATCCTTAAAAAAGATTGTGCCAATTTTGACGTCCACATCGATGGCATCAAAATTTTCTGCATCGTCGTCATTGGGATTGTCGTCACCGCTGACATAGAGAATGTTGCCGGAGATTTTGAAATCGTCGCTCACCTTGAATCCAATGGTCAGATTGCCCAACCAGGCGGACCGGTCAAGGTCATCGATGGCGGTGTCGTCGAAATCAATGTCTCCGCCTTGGTAAATGAAGTCAAAATCGCCGAACAGTTTGCCCTTGCTGTATTTGCCGGTTAGACCGAGGTAATAGTATTCGCCATCGTATTCATCTCCAAGGCTTGTATCAATTTTATCCAGATCCGTATAAATACCGAAAAATCCCAGCGTGGTGTTTGGCGTCAGTTTGTTATCCGCCTTAATTACAAAATAGTCGTTGTCTCCTTTAATGTTGGAGGTTGTCTCGTCGTCTTCACCCCGGTACCAGCCCGCCATTGTATTCCACCCGCCGAAATCACTATGGTAGGTGAGACCCGCGGCGGTTTCCGTCCAGACCCAGTGATTGATCTTGGTGGGTTGGAGGCCGGCCCGGATTTTCCCGCCGATAACCGGCATGACCACTTCAGCATAGGCAAACCGGGTCTCCTGGTTCACTCCGTCGCCGGAAAGGCCGAATTTTTTATCTGCATTGGTGTCGCCCCAGTTAATGGTCCCCACTTCCAGACCGTAAACAATCTTGGCCAGTCCGTCATCGGTTGTGCCTTCAAACCGGAGTCTTGCCTTGGTAAGGCCGAAAAGGGCATCTTCATTTTCACTCATAACGCTAATGAGTCTAGGCACGCCGTTTGAATCTTTTTGCATGCCCGTTGTATTAAGGCTACCTTGATAACTGAAGTAATCCGTTGGACCACTTTTTTGGGGACCACCCATAGCGCCATAGTTGTCGGTGACGCCGACCGTCTGCCACATTTTTCCGTGAAAATCAAACTTGAATGCATATGCCGTTCCCGCAATCGCCAGAGATAAAATTGCCACCAACATAAAATAAACATAACCTTTTTTCATCTGGTTCTCCATACTTGATCAATTAAAAATTACCTTAGCACTTCTAATAAACAAGTTGTCAAAAAGTTTTTTGTTTTCCCTCCTTTCTTGATTAAATTTATTTAACATTGCAAAGAAATGAAAACATGGATTATTGTTTTACTCAACTCGTCGGTTTTAGGCGGAGCTTTGCTATGTATTATTGTTATTAATCTTGATCAAACACCTTGCTGGGATAGCGGATCAGTTCCTGTATCTTGGCATCACGTATTTTTTTATCATGGGTGGACTTCTTTCCAAATGCCGCCGCCATTTTTTGTAAAAGATCTTCAAATTTAATCGGCTTCAGACAATAATCAAAGGCACCCAGCTTCATCCCCTCAATACTTGTCTCCACTGAAGCGTGTCCCGTAAGAAGAATAACTTCGACCAAGGGCTGAATCTTCTTGATCTCCCGCAAGGTTTCTATACCGTCCATACCCCCCGGCATTTTTATGTCGAGAATAATTACATCAAATAATTGTTCTTTTAAAAGAGCAAGGGCTTGTTCTCCGCTGGTAACACCGGTTGCAAACAATTTCCTTTTTTTCAGTCGATTTACAATTGTTTCTAAAAAATCAACTTCATCATCAACGACCAGTATTCTGAACATATCCATTTGAATCTCCTTATTATTTTTTTTCCGGAATTTTAATCGGAATCTTTATGCTGAAAACAGCCCCTTCTGATAGTTTGCTCTCCGCTTTTATGGTACCGCCTAGTTTTTTAATAATATTATAGCTCACCGACAAACCCATACCAGTCCCCTTGCCGGTCTCTTTTGTTGTGAAAAAGGGATCAAAGACCTTTTTCAGATGTTCTTCATCGATACCCGGACCGTTATCTGTTATAGCGACTACAATCTGGGAATCCTTTTTCCGCGTTTTGACTTCAATCAATCCATCCTTTTCAACAGCATCAATCGCATTGTTTATCAGATTCAAAAACACCTGCTGAAGCTGAGATTGATCACTTGCGATAATCGGTAGTTCAAACTGGAAATCTTTGCTTATTTGAATGTTGTTTGTCTGTGCATGACTTTGCAAAAGTTCTATGGTCTGATTTAACACATTATTAATATCAACATCATCTAAACGATGCTCCATCCTTCTGGCAAATCCGAGCATATTATGGGTTATTTTGCGAGCCCTTTCCACGTGTTCCTCAATTTTATCCACGGATTGTTCATACTCTTTAAAATTTTCACTCTCCTGAAATTTCTCTTCGTCCAGCAAATCCCGCATCCATCCTGCTTTTTCACCGATTATCGCAAGGGGATTGTTAATCTCATGGGCAATTCCGGTAGCCATCTTTCCCAGGGCAGCCATTTTATCAGACTGAATCAGTTGATCATTAAGTTCGCTAATCCCCTTGTCAACTTCTTCCAAGTGGTTAAAGATGATACGCATTGCAAAAAATGTGGTCATAATTATTGCCAGACAGCCAAAGACAATAATTATGATTTCCGTATTTCTGGTTGTCAATAACCCGCCTTTCTCATCTCCGACGTCCTGGGTAATCACCAAGAGCCACTCATTATTTTTCAACCAGGTCCCGGCAACATGTTTTGTTTTGCTGTTGGCCTTAATTTTCTCGGCAACCGTAGTCCCTTGACCAAAAAGCGTTAAGGAAATATTTGATTTGCCTAATATCTTGCCGGAAAAACGAGGAGCTGTCTGATAAATCCCGTTTTTATTGATGATATAAGCATCACCTGACATTCCTGTCTGGGCGGTCCTGACAAGTTGGTTAAAAATGTCCGAATCCACGGTTGCCCTCAAAATCCAGCCCCGGCCATTGCTGTATCCGCGCACAGCAATAACAAAATGCGGCAATTGCCGGTATCCCATGTAAACATTACTGATATATTTGCCCTTGGTCATAACCTCATTAAACCAGGCCTGTTGAAAATAATTTAATCCTTTTAAATTATACGGCCCGGAATATGCCAGGTGTTGACCGGCGCTGTCGATAACTCCCAGGTCAATCAGGCCGTCCGTGCGCCGGCTGATCACTTTAAACATTCGGGAAAGATTCTCCTGTTGTTTTAAGTCATCAAAAGAACGGGTGTCCACAATGGTGGCAAGGATGGCGGTTCGTTCCCTTAAGAAAATTTCCACCGCATCAGACAAGGATCTTGTCCGGTATTTTATCTGATCTTCAATCTTTTCTTCATATGTTTTGGCGAACCGATAATATATTGTCTCTCCAAGAAAGATCAAAGGGAAAATGGCAACACACAGGATGATCGTCGTGATCTTTCTTTTAAGATTTTTGTATATGAATTTTCTTTGATAAAATGCCATTGGAATATCTTTATATTTTTTTTAAAAAGGCGGAGGATCTGAATAGAATGCCGAAGTGATGGAATATTGGAATAATAGGTATAAAAGTAGAAGATAACCTTCTTTAATTAACCAAAATTCCTTTTAAAGGATGAACGTCCAACATCGAACATTGAACGTCGAACGTCGAATAATGATGTCGCTCCGCTCCGTAATTTTTTTTTCATTTGTTTTTAAAAATCCGATGTTCGATGTTTATTTTTTATAGTCTACCAGGATAAAAATTTCCAGTACCCAAATACTGTCCAACCCCAGAACACAAGCCAGGCCAGAATAGTTACCGGAAGTCCGTATTTAACAAAATCCATTACTTCCAACAACCGTTCACCGGTTTCAAAATCCCGGCTCATGCCGAAGGCAATGGCATTGTTGGGGGTTCCCACCACCAAAAAATTCGCAAACGAGGAAGAAAAAGCGGTGGCCAGTCCCACTTTCCAAACATTAACATTGGCAAGTGTCGCCATGGGAAGAACAATCGGCCCCAGAGCGGCAACCGTAGCACCGTCACTCATAAAATTGGTCATGGTTCCGGTCAGCAGGCTGACCCCTATAACCAGGCCTTCACCTTTGGTCATAAAATCCGGCAGGAGATTGACAAAGGTAGATGCCAGCCAGAGGGCGCCTCCGGTAAATTTCAGGCCGACTCCCATAGCACAAGCGGCGGCATACAACCCCACCACATCAAAAGCCACGCCCGCCTGGATGTCATCCCAGGAAACAATGCGGAATACAAACATTGCCATTACCGCATAAAGAGTGGGGCCGCCAAGACCGGCAATTTTACTCAGCGTAATCCATCCGGTGATTAAAAGGATCAAGATGATGGCCATTATGGCTTCTTGACCTCCGAATTTAGGCATATTCGCCACTTCATCCTTTACGACTTGGCTGGGATTTACATCCGGCACCTTGAATTTGGGCTTAAAGAGAATATACATGTAAGCTCCGATGACCACCGCCATGAACGGAACAAACGGCAGACCATATTTCATCCACTGCAAAAAAGAAATCGGCATCCCATATTCCATGAAATAGCCGACCATAATGGCGTTGCGTCCCCCCGCTGCCGGAGAACCCGGACCTCCTTGATTGGCCGCAAAACAGACCCCAAGAAAAAGGAAAATTGCCAGGGCCCTGTCTTTTTTAACGCCGTGCATTTTGCAGGTAACCTTATACACCCCCATAAGTGCGGGAATCAAAAGGGCCACCAGGGCATGTTCGGATAAAAATCCGGCACACATAGCCAGCAGAGGAAGAAAAATGAAGGCAAAAGATTTAGCGCTTTTAATCCGGCTCAGAAGAATCAGGCCGATCCTTTTATCAAGCCCGGTTTTGGCAACGCCAACCGCTACCGCCAGGATGCCGAAAATGAAAAACACGGCATCTTTCATATACGCCCTGGAAATTTCGTTAATCGGCAGGATAGCAAAAAGATAAATCAAGACCCCCACCATAATGTCAGTGGCGCCCAGAGGCAGGGCTTCAGTGCCCCATAAAAAAGCGGCTAAAAATAATATGGCAATCATAATTTTAGCGTTCCGGGCAACTCCTTTCTCATCCATCAGGGGTTTTTCCCCTTCTACTGCCTTGCCCTGACGGGATGCTTCAAAGGCCTTAGACCGTAACTTTTTGTTAACAGTTTCAACAATAGTTGAACACCCCTTTGCCAGCTCATACCCGGGAGGGCTGACTTTTGTCACCATGTCAATCATACTCCGGGGTGACGGCATAACAACCATAATAATAAAAACCACGGCTGCGGCAATAAACAACATCGGTTTATAGCCCGGCTTATTTTTCCAGAAGGCGGACCGGCTGTCAGGACTGATTGTCTGAATTTTCACACATTCTCCTCAAACTGAATTAGATAAAATTGTCTGCAATTTGTTGAAAAATGATTTTGCTCCATAATCTTTTCATACAAGGTTTGTGTTTAATAATAGCAATCTTTATGCCAGATAAAGCAATAAACAAACCTGAATAACAATCTAAAATAACTAATAATTAATTGACTACGAGAAATTTTAACGGTGGAATGTGCGGATGTATATGTCAGGATTATTTACACAGTGTAAAAAAAAGAAAATGGGTTCCCTATACTTGGCTGAAAAGCGAAAAAAGGTTCTATGAATCCTGAATAATTTCACTCGGCGATTTCACTATCTTCCGCATCCGGGCCACACGAATTTTTTCTTCAAGGCTTTGTATTTTTGCAAAGGCGTCCTCTGCTTTCTTGATTATTTCATCCAGATCGGCAGGTTTCATTAAATAATCGATGGCCCCTGATTTTAAGCCCTCTACCGCGGATTCCATGGTCGCGTGTCCTGTGAGCATGATCACCTCGGTCAATGGAAATCGCTTTTTAATTTCCCTTAAAGTTTCATTTCCATCCATGCCCGGCATTTTAACATCAAGAATAACCACATGGGTATTTTGAGCCCTGATTATTTCCAAGGCCTCTGCCCCGCTTGAGGCTGTCTCAACATCATACCCTTTTTTGGTAAGCAATTTTTTCATGGTTGACAAAAATCTTTCCTCATCATCCACTATCATCATCCTCATTTTTTTCATAATTGACTCCCTGTTAACGAATTGTTTAGACTCATTTAGTTTAAACTGCGGCCGGCAGCAGTATGGTGACGGTGGTTCCGACACCGACTTCACTGCTGACCTCCATGCTGCCCCGCATAGCATCGATAATGCCGTAACATATCCAAAGACCCAAGCCCGTTCCTTTCCCAATTGATTTGGTTGTAAAAAACGGTGAAAAAATTCTATTCAAATTTTCGGGACTTATCCCTCCGCCATTGTCAATGACCATAATCTCGACCCTGTTGTTTTGTTTTGGCCCGGCTTTAATAATCAGTTTGCCGCCCGAAGTTCCATGACGTTCGAGAATCGCATCTATTGCATTGTTATAAAGATTCACTAAAACTTGCTGCAATTGGGTGGGATCACCATGTATGGGATACGTGTTTTCGGCAATATCCTGCTCGATTGAAATACCGTGGACAATGGCCTTTTGAGCCACAATACCGGTGATTTCCTGAATAAAATTTTTAAGGGTTATATCTTGAGGTTTAGGCTCGTCCTGCCTACCGAATTTTAAAATTGCCCGGGTAATCTCGGAACACCGGGAAATCTGAAGTCCGATCTGATCCATGGAATCCTCAAGTTCTGCCAGAGATTCCGATTCCTTTAGCTGGCCTGATTTCCTCATGTCCGCTAACATCATTTGGATCAGGGATTGCTCGGTTTTGATAATCTGAAGGGGATTGTTAATCTCATGAGCAAAACCGGCAGACATTTCACCCAGCTCTGCAAGTCGACTCGCTCCGATGAGTTGCTGATTCAAGCGGTCCTTTTCAATATCCATTTTTTCCATGCGTCCGACAATACGATTCGTGAGGTAAAACGCAACCATAGAAATAGCCGACCCGCCAACACCCATGATGAGAATAATCAGATAAACGGCAGAAGTAAGTGCTTTGAATGCATCTGCTTTTTCCTGTCTGACCACCAGCAGCCATTTTTTATTCTGCAGCCAGGTGGTTGTGCATAGATATTTTTCACCTTTAACATCGTTATTTATAAAAATTTTGGTATGGCTGTCGGATGACGGATATTTGATATTGTGTGGATTTTTGTCCATCAGTTTTCCGCCGGAACGCGGTTCTGTCTGAAGTAAGCCGTTTGCATTAAGGATATAGGCCTCTCCGGTCTTACCGATGCGGATACTTTTTACAATATTATTGAATGAAACCGTATCAATGGTTGTACGAAGCACCCACTTTTTGCCCATCTTCTCCTGGGCAACGGCAATAACAAAATGCGGTATCTGCCGGTAACCTAAAAAAATGTCGCTGATATAATATCCATGTTTCATCACTTCCTTGAACCATTGGGTATCTTTATAAATCTTGCCTCTTAAACTGTAAGGCCCGTGATAAGCAACATGCACCCCGGACGGGTTGAAAACTCCCAGATCAAAAAACGCCGGGGATTTGTTCTGTAAATTACTAAAGACGGTTTCAAGGTTTTCAGATTGACTGAGATCTTTGAAGGTATAGGAATGAATAATAAAATCTAAATCATTTTTCCGCTCTTTGAGAAAAGACTCGATCATATGCCGGTGATCTTCCACAATTCTTTTCATGCTTTCAATGGAACTGTCCTCAAGAGACGTCGTGAAATAATAATAACCGGTGCCCAGAGCCAGGATAAATGGAATTAATGGAACCAGGACCATACAGGTAAGAATGACTCTCCTTAGTGTTGAAAAATGATCCGGCATCATCATCTCCTCACAGAAAGCATGCTTTTAGACTCTTTTTAGACTTTTCTTAATAGAGCAATCGGCATGCCAAAAATAGCAACAAAGGAAAATACAGCTAATATTTCGGTATAATTGTATTTATATAATTAAGAAAATTTTTTAAGATAAGATTTGGGCGGCGGGTTTGTCAGAATTATTTACACATTGTAAAAAAATGAAAACAAAGAATACAAAGGATGCGGATTCAAACCAGTCAAGGCTTTATTTTTAGTTGAGAATTGTCTGAATGTCATTATCGATTTTTGATCGATAATGGTTCAGGGCGGCAGTATTGGCCATGATCATATCGAGTTGACGGGTATGAAGCGTCAGGTAACCCAGAATTGCAAGGTAATTTTTCATAAAATCCATTTTATGACCCTCCACGCGGGCAATCAGATTGTCCTCATTGATTTCGACTCTGAAACCATGTTTTTCCAATATATCTCCGATAAAATGTACTCGTTTAAGCCGTCTATGATAGTCTGCAGCACCTCCCTTAAATTGGAAGCTTGTGTAATTTTCAATGGATCGCTCACTGACCAGAGCCTCCATAATGGAAAAGTGATAACCGAGCCTGGAACTTAAGCTGCAATAATTTTTCGAGATCATAAAATAGTTGCGGTCGGAATAAGCTGAACGAACACTAGGGGTTAAGGCCCTGTTCGCAGTTGACTGAAACATGACAGATATGAGTCCCTTGCCGTCAATTGCGGGCGGGCCGTCCCAGGGAATAGCCGTGAACCCGTCCCAGAAGGCCAGCATGGGAATAGAGACAATATTTTCGAGTGTAACATACTTTCCCTCCACTTCTTCTTTAAATCCGTCATCCAGATTTAATACCCACCACTGCATCGGCACATTATAATAAAGTTGTTTGCTTGATTTTTCGGAAAAATTGTGTTCCTTGCCAAAATTGAACATCTCCTGAACAGATTTTTCATGGATAAACCGGGTAATATCATGAAAAGTTTTGCAGTTGGACGGATTAAAATCAGGAGAATCCGGGTTGAGCAACTTTAAGGGTAAAATAAGACCGCTTATTTTTTTTAGATTTTCATAAACCGGGCTTCCTTGCATAAGGTTTTTCTTTTTCTTGGATTTTATCAGCAATGACTCGATTTTCCCCTTATATATTACATGAGAATCGGCATCAACGGTCACCATTTCTCCATGGCTCAACCGATCCACAGCACCGGACACCCCAAAAAGTGCAGGGACTCCAAACTCCCTTGCCACGCTGGCAAGGTGTCCTGCAAAACCGCCCTGCTCGGTAACCACGGCAGCGGATCGATTTAAGAGGGAGGCCCATCTGGGGAGTGCCTGCCGTGTAACAAGGATATCGCCCTCGGGAAATCGCAGCATATCTATTCCTTTTTCAACCACATAAACTGCCCCGAAGGCTGCGCCGGGGCTTGCGGTAACCCCCCCTCTGGTAATCACGACCTCACGATCTGCTTCCATCGCCGATTCGGGAATATCTCTTTCTTCCATCTCCATCTGCTGCAATGGCCGGCATTGCAAAATATAAACCGCGCCATCCTGGGCAACAGCCCATTCAATGTCCTGGGGCCCTGCATAATATTCTTCAATCTTAACCGCAAGTTTTGCCAAATCCAATGCCTGATTTTTATCAATCGCAGCCAAATTTCCGGTTTCTCCGGTCAACTCCATCCGGCACACCCCTTCTTCGGGAAAGCAAATAAATTTTCTTTTCTTGGTTTTTATATCTTCACGAATAATTTCCATGGGGGCTTTTTTTGAAACAACAACAAGGTCACAGGCATCACTGCCATCAACAACAGACTTGGGCAATCCCCATGCAGCGTTTATAAAAATCGAATCATCCCTCATATCAAAGGGATTACGTGAATACATGACACCACCTGCAACAGCATCCACCATGGCCATGCATCCCACACACATGGAAATATCTTCATCCTTAAATCCCCTGTTCAATCGGTAGGTGACGGCCTGAAGAGAGTATTTACTTGCAATAACTTCCTTATACGCCTGGAAAATGCTTTCAATACTTACGTTTAATTCGCTCCTGTATTGACCCGCAAATGAGCTCTCAAGTGTATCTTCCCCCAGAGCGCTGCTTCGCAGGGCCAGGGTTGTCCGATCCCCGGTTTCTGATGTAAAGTGTTTCCATGCCTGCATAATGGAAACGGCCAGATCATCCGGAATAACGGATGTTATAATAAGCTGCTGAATTTCTGAACTCAGGGTGTAAAGTCTTTCCATATTGTCCGCATCGGCGGACTGAAAGCGCCTGTCTATTTCCGCCTGCAAATCGTTTTCCCTGATAAATCTTTCATAGGCGGCCGCTGTAATAACAAATCCTCCGGGAACTTTGATCTGAAGCCTGTTTTTTATTTCTCCTAAATTAGCCATCTTACTTCCCACAAGATCGGTCATTTCCTTATTTACAATATCCAGGGATAAAATAAGTCTTTCATCTTCCATGGATTTCTTCTGTGATAGTAAAAGGTCTATATATTGCTGGATATTATTGAACCGGTCATTGAGCTTTCCGTACTTGCCCGGGGCGAGCTTTTCTATATTTTTTATCATATTAAAGATATTGACAGATACAGCCGTGCAACTTGACCTGACAAAGGACATGCCAAAGGGTTGTTTGCCCTGAAGGGCTCTCTCAATATCGGCCATAATTTCAAGCGTTCTGTTGTTGGCATTTAACAGGAGCTTGAAACTGTGATACCTGTCCTTAAATGCAATTCGAAGCTCTTCCACATCAGCAGCATCTAGTTTTGGTTTCTTTATAAAAAGTTTTTTAAAACCATTAATAAGTGTGCCCATAAAATTAACCTGTTACGAGAATAATCAAATCCGGGTTCTTAAGATTCAGTAGGCTCTATAATTTATTGAGAAATTACGATCTTTTCTATTAAGATATAAGAAAGAAAGGCTAAAAGCAATATGGAACCCAAGTCTGCCTTCAGCCTTTTTAAAGCGGCAGAGCCGCATTTTATTTTATAGCATTTCGAACGAATTGTATTTAGTGTCCCAGCTTCAGCCCCCACCCCTCAAACATATACATCACTGAAAAACCATACCAGAGGGTATAGACAACATAAAACACCAGAGAAAAGATAACAACCCCAACCCGGTCTGATATTTTCTGAGGTTCGATCTTATAATAGTTGTAAGAACATTCCACCGCCTTTTTTACAACTTGAGACACTACTTTAGCTGCTTCGAACTCCTTTTGCTTTTTTAGGCCCTTGTCCATGGACTTAAGCGCTTTCCACCAGTTAAACAGAACTTGCCTTTCATTGTATCCGTATTTGGAAAAGATTGTCTGACCGTCATTTATATACATGCTGTCTGTATCGGCGAGACAGTTTGAAAGAATCTTGCTCAAATCTCCCTCCACCTTCAAACCGGTTCCGGATACATTGACCCGTGCGCCGCCTTTCATAAACAGAGAGGCTGTCTGTTGTGCCCGGGCCTCGTCTGCCATGTCTATGACCACCTGAACAGATTTTCCGGAAAACGTATCGGTTTCTTTTTTCACCGTTTGAATGTAATAGGCCGATCCTTTTGATATGGAGTTGTACAGGCTGTCCAAATATTGCAAACCGTTTTGGCCCTTGAAGATCGGTGAAAATATTATTCCCAATATTACTGCAAAACCGATGAGTAATCCAAAACCGCCATAAAATTCTTTCTTATGTTCGATCATGATTTAATCTCCCCACCTTTAAGCACCCGGATATTAATAAGGAACGTACCGATTACCCAGATCGCGAATCCGGAAATTACGATGAAAAAGGCCCAGACACCAATGGACTCTAAGAAAGCGCCTGTACCTTTTGATATTGTAATAACATCCATGGCGCCCAGCTTGGCCGGCAATGCAAAGATACGATTCAGAAAACCGGCCAGGACAGCCATGGCGTAGAAACCGCGGATCGTGATACCGGGAACGACCTTTGTAACAATTGCACCGATCTGAATACCCACCAGGGACCCCAGCAGCATCCCCATGGCCAGGGTATAAAAAATAAACCCGTAAATCGCGTACTGGCTGATTGAGGCATAGCCGGCGGTAAATACAATCTGAAAAATGTCTGTTCCTACCGTGGTCATGGAGGAAACACCCAAGACATAGACAAATATCGGGAAGGTTAAAAAGCCGCCGCCAACGCCCATAATACCGGCCGCAAGTCCGACCAGCAAGCCGCTTAAGACCAGAAAGATCCATGAAATACTCCTTCCGGTTGGTGTGAGATCAAAATCAAATTTAACTTTGGGAGGAATATTAATGGCCTGAAGCTTTTTGGGAAGATTTCCCATTTGTACCCCTTCTATTTTTCCGCCATGGGCATCCTTTCCATGAAAGTCTCCGCGCTCAGCCTTTTTTGCCCTGAGAAAGTCGGTCATGGCGTAAGTACCAAGAAAACCCAGCATAAGGGAATAGACTGTTGTGATAAATGCGTCGCTGAGCACCGGATTGATCTCATAAAGCACGCGGTTGATGACACCGCCGAGGGTTGCGCCTAAAATAGCGCCGATCAGAAAGACCGCAGCAAGGCCAACGGACACATTCCCCAACTTCCGATGAATGACACTTCCCATGATGGCCTTTGCAAAAATATGAAACAGGTCTGTCCCCACGGCCAATATACCTTTAACACCTGCGCTCATCAAAGCGGGCGCAATTATGAAACCTCCGCCTGCACCGATGCAGCCGGTAATCAGTCCTGCGCCCAAGCCGATAAGGATCGAGACGATAAATATACCGGTGCTGTAAAAAGCAGGGCTGTAAGCTTTCTTGCCGCCCAATAAATTCGGCAGGGCCCCACCGACCTGATCTGCAAACGCAATCCCTCCCAATATTATGGGAATGGTCAGCAAACCGAGTATTAAAAGCCGTTTTTTATCACTAAAAATAGTATTGGATACACCGATCTCCCACCGTGCATGGGCTTTTGCGCCCATCATCATAAATTGACCCCACTGTCTAAGAAAATTCACTTCAATATCGATCCTTTCGTTTTTTTTACTATCTTATTATTTTCTCAAGCTTTTTGATTTTCTCTCGCTGAATTGTTTTTTTCTTAAACGCGTCCTGGAGCTTGTAAAATAGCTCATCGATATCAGCAGGCTTCATAAGATAATCAAAAGCGCCCAGCTCCATCCCTTCTATGGCCACTTCTAGGCGGGCGTGGCCGGTCAGCATAATTACTTCCATCAAAGGATCTTTCTTTTTGATTTCTCTTAATGTCTGTATGCCGCCAATACCCGGCATCCTTACATCCAGAACCACCACATCAATCACTTTTCCTCCGATTATTTTCAGCGCATCCTCACCGTTTTTTGCCGTACTGATATTGAGTCCTCGTTTTGTCAGCCGCTTTACCAGAGTCGCTAAAAATTCCAGTTCATCATCGACCAGCAGGACATTGAAGTTATTCACCTCCATCACCTCCCTGATTGAACAGCTTCCTGTAATTTTTTATGAGTTCTTCAAGATCACAGGGTTTTGTGAGATAATCAAAGGCTCCGAATTTAATACCATCTCTGGCAGCTTCTTCGGATCCGTGACCTGTGATCATAATGACGGCAAGATTCGGAACTATTTTTTTGAATAGTTTTAATATTTCTATGCCGTTCATATCCTCCATTTTCAAATCCAGAACCACCACATCAAAATCCGCTTTTCTCAGCACCTGCAAAGCCTCAGTGCCGCTATATGCTTTGGGTACATCAATGTTTTTTTTGGACATCCTTTTGGAAATTGGGATGATTTTTTATCTTTCTTTCGAAATTCTTCACGCTGATTGTGAAAAAACGATCTAAGAGTAAAGATAATTTACAGCAATGAATGTGCCAAAAAATAAGCAATAAGCAATAATAGATAACTCTTTAAAAATATAGGATTATTTTGGAAATTGGTGTGGCGGGAAATTTGCCGGAAAAAAATGTATGTCAGAATTATTTACACATTGTAAAGAAATAAAAATATGGAATTCTGACGGCGCACCTTTGATGATGGAGTCATGGAGTTGGCTGCCGAGCAGGTATTCATAAAGGAATTTTAGTAAGGCATTTATTTTTGTTATCGTCTAACTCTGAAAATTCCAAGCCAAACTAAAATTATTCATTACGAGAACACGAAAACACGAAATAAAGAATAAACACAATTTCGTGTTTTCGTGTTGGGTATTCGTTTCTTTCCACAAAAATCACAATACTCAAGAATCAGTGACGAATTTCGGCCAAAAACAAAAGTCTCAAGAAAAAATACCACCGCTTTTTCTTACCAGAAGTTTGGCTTCGGCTTTTCTGATCCGTTCTTGCTGTTCGTCTTTTCTCTTTCTGGCCCCTTCCAACTTGACAGTAAGATCATCAAAATCCGCCGGCTTCATGAGATAATCAAAAGCGCCTAATTTCATTCCTTCAACAGCGGTTTCCGTACTCCCGTGTCCGGTAAGCATGATGACTTCGACCAGAGGGAATTGCTTCTTTATTTCTCTTAAGGTTTCGATACCATCCATACCGGGCATCTTAATATCCAGAATGACCACATCAATGTCGGCTTTTTCCAATGTGTCAAGCGCTTCCTGCCCGCTGTAAGCAACGGTAATTTTTTCCCCTACCTCCGTCAACCTTAAGGAAAGCATTTCAATAAAATCTTTCTCATCATCCACTAAAAGCACCTTGGTTGGTATCTTGATCATGTCTTTTTTTCTCCTTTATAAGCTTATTGGGTTGAACCTTTGTGTTTTGCTATATTGTCCAAAAACGGGATACGTTCATCCTGGTCCAGATCCTCTTTTATTTCACAATATCTCGGCAGCCTGATGCAAAAGCGAGTTCCGTGACCTAGGCGGCTTTCCACCTCTATGGTCCCGCACAGCTTTTCAACAATGCCGCGCGTAACAAACAGCCCCAAACCCGTGCCTTTACCCGGAGATTTCGTACTGAAAAACGGCTCGAAAATTTTATCCAGGTTCTCTTTGGGTATGCCCTGCCCGTTGTCCTGAACGGTGAGGTTTATTTCTCCGTTCAACGCTTCAATTATGATGGTGATTCTGCCTCCGGATCCGGTGGCATGAATGGCATTGGTTAAAAGGTTAATCAATACCTGCCGTAACTGGTAGGGATCACTCCAGATCGTTCCGATGTCAGGTTGTGTTTCCTGAACAATTTCAATATCCTTGTTGGTTGCTTCCCTGTGTACCAGTTGTACGGCCTCATCGGCCAGATCCCCAAGATTAATTTCAACAAGGACGGAATCATCCTTTTTGGCAAATCCCAAAAGCTGATGGGTAATTCTCTTGGCCCTGTCCACGCCCGTTTCTATTTTATTCAGGGCCATTTCAAAGTCCTGCTTGCGAGGCATTTGAGCCATTTCTTCTCTGTTTATAATCAATTTCAGCCAACCCGCCGATTCATTGATAATGGCCAATGGATTATTAATTTCATGGGCCACACCGGCGGCCAGAGTTCCCAGGGAAGCCAATTTTTCAGTGGTTGCCATTTGCTGTCTCATCTTCTTCCTGAATTCGGCTTCCCGGAGCTTTTCTTCTTCCCGCACGACCTTATCATAGGCCTGTTTGATTTTACTCAACAGATGTTCGAATTCTACGGGTTTGCTGAGATAATCAAAAGCGCCCCTTTTAATTCCATCAACACCATCCTGAGTTGCTGCATGACCGGTTAAAAAGATAACTTCCGTCCCGGGATGCTTTTTTTTGATATGGCGAAGGACCTCGATTCCGTCCATACCGGGCATTTTAACGTCCAGCACCACAACGTCCATCTCTTTTTTTTCAAGAATGGAAAGCGCTTTTTCTCCACTTTCGGCCTGCTCGGGAGGAATCCCCTTTTTTGCCAGGCGTTTGGCGAGAGTCTGTCGAAAATTATCTTCGTCATCAACAAGAAGAAGGCGTATATTTTTCATGTGTGTTTTTTGGTTAAAAATTAAAATCTTAACATATTATATGTTAGCTTTCTAAAAAAATCAACGTTAGGAACGCTTTCATTCCATTAAACCAGCCCCAATATTTTCCACCATGTGGATGCCACTACCACTAAAACAAACAACAAAATCGGTGTGGCAACAAGTCCCACTCTAGTGAGATCCGCAGCCTTAAAATATCGATAGCTGTATGCAATGGCATTGGGTGGACAACCGATCACCAAAAGCATGGCAAATGAAGTAGCCATTCCAAGACACAGCGCGATAACCGTGGGATCGACGCCCTCCAACCTGGCCATTGGAATCACAATAGGCAAGATCAGAGCTGCTGCTGCCACGTTGGCCATGGCATTGGTAACCAGAGCCCCGAAAACGGCTACGCCGGCAAACAGCAACAACCAGCCCCCGCCTTGAACCAGAGGGAAAAACAGGTAGGCAAAATAAGAGGCCGCTCCCGAGTAGCCCATGGCCAGACCCAGGGAAATACCGCCGCCAAAAATAAAGAGGGCGGTTCCCCATTCCAGATTATCATTAATATGTTCCCATTTCAAAATGCCGAAAAGGACCAGGAAGGTAACACCTAACATTCCGGTAACCGAATAGTGAATCCCATGGAATCCCTTGGTTAACCAAAAAGCAAATGTCAGCCCGATGATAATGAGCGTCTTTTTTTCCAGGGCGGTCCAGGGACCGATTTCCTCATCAAATACAGGCAGTTTGTACTTGGGATTGGGACGAAAAACCAGATAAACGATGGAAACTGCTATAGGTACGCAAACAATAGCCGCCGGCATGGCATACTTTATCCACTCGAAAAAGCTGATCTCAATCCCCGTAAATTCCTTGAGAAAAGCGGCAGCCACCATACAGCGCCCCCCGCCGATCAGGGATCCCATGCCGCCGCAGGAACAACCAAAGGGAAGAGACAGCATCATAAACTTGGCCGTTTTTGTGTGCGGTTCAATGCCGGCAGCCTTCATCAACGGGAGCATGGTTATAATGCCAATGGCACATGCCGCGGCATCATGCATAAAAGAGGAAGATATGCCTAAACTGATGGCAATAATAAAAGTAAACTTGGTCACACTGGTTCCCGCTTTTTTGACGATAAAATGCCCGAGCCGTTTTGTAATCCCGGCTTTATCCAGGGAGATGGCAAAGATTAAACAGCACATGATAAAAACCACCACCGGATGCATATACGGGGCCCAGGCCCCTTTGACATCGGTAATTCCCATGATCACCAAAAACACGCCGATACAGATGGCGGTAATTTCCAGGGGGATGGGTTCGGCCACAAATAGAAAAATAAGCACGACCAGCACTGCCAGAAACCGTTTTCCTTTGGCCGAAAGACCGTCGATATAATCCACCTCAACCCCTTCTGTGTTTAGCTTCGCAGCCGTATCCTTTAAAAACTGAGCCGTACATTCAGGGCTTTTGGGATGTATGGCTTCCACGATATATTCTTTGGCTTTTTCCTTTTCAGCGGGAACCAAGGTAAAGTGCTGGCTTACGTCCTGCAATACCAATCTCCCCTGATCACCGGTGATCTTAAATTTGGTTCCTTCGGGTCTGGGTAAGAAAAAAACAATAATACCGAGCGCCAATGCGAAACCGAGTTGGAACTGTTTGCTTTTGAAAAACATTTTTTCTCCTTTCAAATCTGTTTTAGTTGCTGATATGCCTCCCTGATTTTTTCCAAAAGTTCTTCAAGATCACAAGGTTTGGTAAGATAATCAAAAGCTCCGAACCTAATGCCGTCTTTGGCCGCCGCTTCGGATCCATGACCGGTCAGCATAATCACGGCAAGATCCGGGTCCATTTTCTTGAAAATTTTTAAAATTTCAATCCCATCCATATCTTCCATTTTCAAGTCCAGAACGGCCACGTCAAAGTCTGCCTTTCTTATGGCCCGTAACGCTTCAGCCCCGCTGTAGGCCTCGGTTACATCAATGCCGCGTTTAGTCATCCGTTTGGCAATGATGTTCGCAAAACCTTTTTCATCATCCACAAGCAGAAGCTTTATTTGATCGGCCTTGTTTTTCTCATTCTCCGACATAATGCTTTACCTGAACCGAACAAGACACAAGCCTAGCCAAGCGATTAAAATGAATCCCAACGATCACCTGTTCGTGGAAGTCGTTTCGTTTCGCGTGCCTAAACCATGGTGCCGGTAATCTTTTTCATGCGTGCTTCTATGATTTTATTTTCATGCTGCCTTTTTTTAGCTGCTGCCTCCGATACCTTGGAAATAAGATTGTCGATATCGCAGGGTTTCATCAGGTAATCAAAGGCGCCCCACTTCATTCCGTCAATGGCAGATTCCACGGTGGCATGGCCGGTGAGCATGATTACTTCGACCAGAGGATATCTCTTCCTGATTTCCTGGAGGGCTTCAATCCCATCCATGCCCGGCATCTTGACATCGAGTATAACCACTTCGATTTTGTCGTCTTCTTTTAGCCGTTTCAGGGCCTCATTTCCGCTAAACGCCGGGATAATATCGAGGTCTCTTTTGGTTAACCGCTTGGTCATGGTCTCCACAAATGGAGTTTCATCATCTACTAAAAGTACTTTTGCAATAGCCATATTATGTTCTCCTTTATCTAATCCGGTTGTTCGTTCTAAATTTGCTTTAGATTCCCATCTGCGGGGGAATAGCGGATTTACCGGTTCTTCTCCTCATCAAGATTGAGAAGTTATCCGCTTTAAATCAAATCATTGACGATTCCTCTATTAAATCTTTTGGAATGGGGATGCGGATACTGAATGTGGTTCCCTGCTCAACAACACTTTGCACATAGATCTCCCCACCCATTTTTTTAATAATGCCGTAACAGATAGACAGCCCTAATCCGGTTCCTTTGCCCACGGGTTTGGTTGTAAAAAAGGGATCGAATATTCTGGCAAGATTACTCCGGTGGATGCCCGGGCCATTATCCGCAAAATCTACCACAATGGCGTTACCCTCCAAACGGCTGGTTATGTCTATGGTGCCGCCGCCTTTTTTGTCCATGGCGTCAACCGCATTATTAATAAGATTTAAAAAAACTTGCTGAATTTCCGTCTGAGAGGCCGGGATGAAAGGTATGTTTTCTTCAAGATTTGTATTGATGGTAATTTTACTGTACTTGGCACTTTGTTCAGCAAGCCCGATTGCATCCTTGATCAGGTCGTTCATCAGGACAACCTGAATCCTTGAATCTGTTTTTCTGGCAAAACTGAGCAGCTTATGGGTAATTTCCTTGCACCGCTTTCCCTGGGTGTTGATCTGCTTTAACGCTCTTTGGAATTCTTCCAAATTTTCTTTAACTTCTTCATCTTCCAGCAAATCTTCCATCCAGCCGGCTTCTTCAACCATAATGGCAACCGGGTTATTGATTTCATGGGCTATACCGGCCGCCAGTTCACCTACGGTTGCCAGTTTTCCGGTTTCAATCACCTGCAAGTTCATCATATCCTTTTCACGATCTGCTTGTGCGATATGGCTCACCATTCTTCGGGATAATAAAACCGCCATGGTGATAATTCCCACCCCACCCAAAAGAAAAATTAAAGCGGCAATCTTTTTAGCGCGGTAAAGGTCTGAATAGGCATCCGATTTATTTTGCTGACAGACGAGCATCCAGTTGCCGCTTTTGAGAAACGCCGACGTGTAAATATTTTTCTTTCCAAAATCGTCCACCGCTTCAACGATATAAATTTTGTCTACAGTCCTCTTTCCGTTTTTTAATAACTTCATGTAGTTGCTTTTACTGGGTATAATGTCAATACACGGTTTAGTTTGGCATTTTCCTTCTCTATTCACGATAAAGGCAAATCCGGTTTTTCCGATACGAACGTTTTCCACCAGATTGTTAAAGGCCATAAAGTCGATGGTTGCTCTAAATACCCAGTACTCTCCGTGGAAGATTTTTCTCACCGTTACGATAAAGTGAGGAAACCCCCGAAGGCCCAGGAAAACGTCACTGATAAAATATTGGCTTTGGATGGCCTGTTTAAACCATTCGGCTTCCGAATACTGGGCTTTTCCCAATTTAAAGGGACCGGCATATGCAATTTGGAGCCCTTTGGCATTGACCATCCCAAGATCTACAAAAACAGGATCAAGTTCCTGCTGCAGGGTTGCCAGTTGTTGCTCCAGGTAAGATTCTTTACACAGATTTTCAAATTCGGAATTTTGTACCAGAAAACGAATCTCGCCCAGTTTCTCATTTAAAAAAGAGTCAATATTCTGTTTATGCTTTTGCACCAGTTCTTCTAAATGGGCCGCAACTTTTTCATGATAAGAAATGTGAAACTGGTAAAGGATTGCACCGCTGACCAGGATCATGGGGGTAAACGATACACTAATTACGGTCAAAATCATTCTTCTGGTCAAGGAGTTATAATATGGGTCCTTTTTATGGCTACCCGTTGTCATATCAAAATTCCTTTATAGGCAATTCATTCAAAAAACCTTTGCCTTGATCTTGAATAAAAATCCTCATTTATGGATAGACTCTTGTTAATTTGTTTTGTGTTTTCGCAAAATTTCATGGACCATCTTTTTAAGGCTTTCAACACTGCTGCCGCACTTTTCCACAAAAGCGAGTTTACTCAATTCATTGGTGTAGTCGTTATAATCTGCAAGATACGTATGAACGACCACCGGCAGAGCCGGAATCCGATTCTGCAGCTTCTTTAATAAGAACAATTTGTCGGTACCGGGCAGGTCCGGGTCCAGGATTAAAAGATCCAGCGTTTCGGTATGGTATACCTTTTTAAGAACTTCCTGAACGTTTTTTGCCAATCGAACCCCGTAACCCTCTGCCATCAATTCACGCTTTAGAAATTCTCGGACATGCTGATTCCGATCAGCTACTAATATTTTGATTTTTTTTTCCACCCGTCGTCTTTTTTGATGATAAATGAGTGACCCGGTTTTCCTCTTAACCCTTGTTTGGTTTCGGTTTATCCGGGTTAGATTTTAAGCATTCGGCAGTTATCTTCTGTATAAGTTCAAAAGCAATACCTATGCCAATCAAGGTTGCCAAAAAAAATTATTATAACTAAATGATAATATTGGTAAATATGTTAGAGAGGGGCGGTAGAAAACTTATTTGCAAAAAGATTGATGTCAGGATTTTTTACAGTATGTAAAGATGTGAGGATTTCTGATATTAATTGTTGTGGGTCTCGAAAAAAGTCAGAAAAGTGACTTTTTTATGAACTATCAGGATGGAAGAAGTATGACTTGTTCAGACAAATTCGGTATGTGAAATATCCGGGGTGTATTCTATTTAAAGTTGTAATGCTTTTTTACCGGCGCTTTAATATCCCAGACACAGGACAGACCTTTGGGGAATGTAACAAAATCTCCCTTCCCGAATTCCACGGTCTTGCCATCTTTTGTTTCAACAATAACTTTGCCTTCCAATAGATAGCATTCCTCGGTACTGTCATAGTGCCAGTCGAAGCGAGAGATTTCTTTTTCCCATATGGGCCAGGATAAAATCTCTTTTGTTTCAAGATCCTTGTTTGTGGGTTTCTTAATCTCAATTTTCATATTTTGTTCCTTGAAATGGATAAACTTTTAAAGGTCTCCATTCACCGCCGACATTTTTTTTCTGTATGTTACAACGGCATATCCCTTATTGCGATTATTAAGAACAATGAAATCGGTAATTCAAAAAAGACTAATATCTCAGCAAATTATGGATTCAGCTCCATATAACCATTTAATGCACCAGAACTTATTGAGAAGTTCCAAAAAAGACACACAATATAACGTTATTTGACAAAGCCGTTACGCAACATTTTTTCTGGCTGAAATCAGATCAATGATCTGTTGTATGCCTTCCTCTCTGCTCACTTTGCTCAGGTTTATCTCCATGCTGAATAGTGAAGGGTCTAACCAGTCAACGTTGTAGAAATACTCCATGAATTTCTTTTCTTTTTTATCCTGTTCGAGGATATACTCTTCAACATCGCAAACTCGCGATGCTAATAATTTACGAGCGTTTTTGACCCTGTCTTCCCATTCACATTTAATCCTTATACAATATACGTTTTCACGTCCCTGAAGTATACAATGGCTTCCTCTTCCAACGATAACAATATTGTCCCTTTTGGCAAGGGAAATGACAATCTCTTCCAGCAGCTTGAAGTAAATCTTGGAATCTATATACCCTGCTCTATCACCGATAAGCCTTTTGATGAAACTCATACTGATGGTCTTGGAAATAATCTCCATCAGTCCTGTAAATCGACCATCTTCATAAGATTCTACATTTTCTTCAGATATATTTGCGCGACGGGCCAGCTCGCGAATTATTTCCCTGTCCGCGTAGTCATAGTTCAACTTCTTGGCAAGGGCCTTGCCGAACCCCCTTTTTTTTGAAGCATATAATCCAAAAATGGTTATGACAGCCATGTGTTACCTCCTTTAGGCGTGGCCTCAAGCGTTTGGCTATAGCGCTTCGGCCATAATGTCGTTGATTACTAACAGAAGATCATAGATCCGAACGGTTCCCAGTAATTTTTTCCCTTCCACAACCGGAAGTACGGCCAAATTATTATCAATCATAAACTTCACCGTCTCTAAAACCTGTGCATCAGCGCCCAAAGATTTCACTTCCTTATTCATAATTTTGCCTACCGGCATAGTGGCCACAGGGCCGGTTCCTTTTTTGAGAAACTCATTCCAGGTAAGGTCATCCCCGGTAATGATTTTTTCTTTTTGAAATATGGGGATCACTGCCCTGAGGATATGCTTGCGTCTCACTTTTCCAACGAGTTCCTCTGAATCATTAATTACATAGAGCTGTTCCGCAACCGGAGCGCCCGGTTTTTTCTTAAAAGTTCGCACCGCATCTGCAAGTGAGGTATCGGCATAAACATTTGGGATATCGCGCTGTATTACGTCTTTCAGGGTTATCTCTTCGATGATTAATCCCCGATCGCGTTCAAATTCAGCATCGTGAATCTTAAGTTCCCTTTCGGTTTTATGCTCGTATGCCGCTTCCAGTTTGGCCATCAGAATTTCGATATCAGTGGGCTTCATCAGGTAATCGAGGGCTCCGAAACGGACACCCTCAAGCCCGGATTCTATTGTGGCATGGCCCGTAAGCATGATGACTTCGGTATCGGGAAACCCACGTTTTATCTTCTGCAGAACTTCAATTCCATCCATGCCCGGCATTTTGACATCGAGTATTACCACATCAAATGACTCGTTTTCCATCTGTGCCAAAGCCTCCGAACCGCTTTCGGCGGTCTTGACATATTGCTTTCTCCTCTTTAAACGCTTGGTCAATGATTCCAAAAAATGTTTTTCGTCATCCACAAGCAAAATTTTAATTCCTTCTGTCATAGAAGTTGCCTCCTTTCAGACCACGACTTTCGTGGTCAATAAGATCCTTTATCCCGGCAAATCAGTTATAACCGTCGAAGTTTTACCCATTCCATGAAGCTGATCATCGGTTTTTAGCAAGTTATCGCCCTCGAAATGTGTTTTTGTAATTTTTAGTTTTTTCGAGAGTGTTATGAACAATTCGTTTCATTTAGAAATCGGGGGTAACCCACCCGCTTTCTTTAAAAGCAACAACCGTACCAAAATAAAGCCCCTTCGAGATATATGCTTAACCTTTTGATATAATATAAAAATATCGTTTCAAAAAAATATGACTACTAAAATTTGAAATGAATGGGTGTCAGTCTTTTTTACAGGTTGTAAAGCCAACAGCTTATCGGCTAACATCGAAGAGAAACCCGCCGTCGTGGAGCATTCTTCCTGTATTGGGATTCAAATGCGTTTGCCCTGGGCCAACGTCGGCAACTTGTTATGAGCGTGACGCCCGGTTAAACAAATTTTCGAATGAACTGGGAAGGATGGATAAAAATGATGTCGGCCTTGTGAGTGTCCGCACGCAGACAGGGGGGCGTGAAATTGATAAAAACATATAACCTAACGGCTCCACGATGGGTGCCTTGTATATCCGGCAGATACAAGGCTTGCAGGATTTAGGTATAATATGATATTGTCACAACGGTTCAATAATGGAAAAAAATAGCAGGACCTACAGTTCTTGTTCAAAAAGGGGCGTTTTGCAAAGGTCTCAAAATCATCCGGAATAGAGGTGGATAAAAATGATCATAGATTTTCATACGCATATTTTCCCGAAAGCCATCCGTGAAAACAGACAAAAATATTTTCCCAATGAATCTGCATTCAAGCTTTTATACAGTTCACCCGGGTCAAAACTGGTGGGTGCAACAGAGATCGTGGCTTCAATGGATGACCAGGGTGTCGATAAATCGGTTGTGTTTGGTTTTCCATGGAAAACAAAGGAAACATTCCAAGCTCAAAACGACTACATCATGGAAGTCGTAGCCAGATACCCGGAGCGGCTTATCGGTTTGAGTTGTTTTGACCCGTTTCATGGGGAAGCCGTTCCGGAAGCTGTCCGTTGTATAGATGGGGGGCTCTCGGGGATCGGAGAAATCGCTTTCTATGAATCCGGAATTGACAACACCGCTCTGGATAAGTTGGTCCCACTCATGGAAATCTGCCGTAACAGAAACCTGCCTTTTTTGATCCACACCAATGAACCGGTGGGACACATCTATCCGGGCAAAACGCCGAATACCATGAAACAGATCTACGATCTTATCAAGAGGTTTCCGGAAAATAAAATCGTTCTGGCTCACTGGGGCGGAGGGATTTTCTTTTTCAATCTTTTAAAAAAGGATGTAAAAGAATCCCTTGAAAATGTATATTTTGATACGGCAGCATCCCCGTTTCTTTATGATTCTCAAATATACCGATATGCAAAAGAGATTGCCGGCCTGGAAAAGATTCTTTTTGGCAGTGACTTTCCGCTGATAAAGCCGGCAAGATATTTCAAGGAGCTTGAAAAAACCGGCCTTTCGCAAGATGAGATCGACGCTATTTGCGGACGGAACGCTGTGAGACTGTTTAAGCTATAACAGGTTCGTAACCTGTAATAAGATTCAATTCGGGACAGTGGCAGGCTGTAAGAGATAAACTCTTATATTTCTTTTAATATTGGTTGGTTATTTGCCATTTGCCTATCTTAGGCTATTTTCTTTGTCATTCTTTTTCCCTCGACATATTCCATCCATTACAACCACCATGTGACGGTTTCGTAAAAAGTCCAACTTCTGCGTTGTGCTGCATTTCGCAATCATTCAACGTACGATAAGTACGCCTCACAATTACAAAATTTGCACGCCTTGAATTTGAACTTTTTACGATACCGTCTAAATCGGACTTTTTACGAGTTCATCACCATGTGATAGACAAGGATTTAGGTTTTTAACAAATATGTGTAATAAATGTAACAATTATTATGTGATTTATTCCACAATTTTAGATGTTTTTCGACGAATTAGCATGGGTGCCTTTTCTTTATGATAAACATAACTATCCGATAATGTATAATATTCATACCAATTCATTTCAACTTACTGATTTTGCATGAATTTTGCATAATAAAAACAAAACAAAAACCGCTTAATTACACAAGATAAACCCAAAGGCAGCCTCTATCTGAAATTGGCCGGCGATTTTGACGGAAGTTCTGCCCATGAATTGTTCAACACGTTAATAGAGCATGGCGCAGGTTATTATCAAATCTTTATTGACACAAATGGGCTAAAAGCCATCCATCCATTTGATGTAGATATATTTCAATAAAAACCGAGTAGGTTCAACACGCAATTCAGAAACCTTGTCGGTATTAAGGGAACCGGACATAAAATTTCATGAAATTAGGAGCCGTTGCACTGATCAGATTGGTGGATTTTCCGTCACACTCGCAATCACGATATTATATAGCAGACTAATTAAATTATAGAGTTTATGTATCTATCTCACTATAACTTGGTTAAAAAGCCGTTTAAGTTAACCACAGATCCAGAATTTCTTTGGCTTGGCGATAAGCACAAGGAGGCCTTGGCAACTTTAAAATATGGTGTAATAGACCAGAAGGGTTTCCTGCTGGTTACCGGAGACGTCGGTACGGGTAAAACTACATTGGTTAATGCATTGTTAGAAAGTCTCCAAGACGATACGCTCGTTGCAAACATAACAAATCCTTTGTTAAGCCTCATCGATTTCTATAATTTTGTTGCAATATCATTCAATATTTCCAAAAAATTTGATAACAAAGTAGATTTTATTGTTTACTTCAGCCATTTCTTAAATAAAGTATTTTTGGATAATAAAAATGTTCTTCTGATTATTGATGAAGCCCATAGATTGTCAATAGAACTTCTTGAAGATATTCGGCTTTTATCAAATATAGAGCTTCCGGAGAAAAAACTAATCAACATATTCTTGGTTGGGCAAAACGAAATAAATCAAACCTTGGCTTCACAAGAATGCCGTGCGCTTCGGCAAAGAATCATGCTGAATTACCAAATTAACCCCTTGTCAGAAATTGAAACTTTTGAATACATTAAATACCGATTGAAAGTTGCCGGTACTGAGATGAAACTCTTTAAGCGAAGGACCGTCCAAGAAGTATATCGTTTTTCTAACGGCTATCCTCGACTGATAAACAAAATTTGCGATCACGCTCTCTTAACAGGTTATGTCCGAGGTTTAAAAAAGATTACTCCGGATATCATAGAGGAATGCTCCCAAGAACTCAGTCCCCTCAGTGAAAGCAAGAATAACACCGTTCCAAATTTTCATACCAGCCGTCATACTATGAACATTCGCCCCACTTAGTTAAGCATTCTTTTGAGAATCAGATGAGCATGGGAATGGAGACTCCAACAAATCAAGATGCTCGATCCATCCCTCTTCGACAAGCAGAACGTACCGAAAAGAGAATGGATTCAAAAGAATACAATAAGGGAAATGCTGCCAAAGATGTTAAAGAGTCTTCAATTGCTCGTGTGCGAAAAAAACTACTTCTCTGGGGCGCTACCGTTTCAAGCACGCAAAAAAAATAGTTTTATGGGGCTCTGCCGTGACGGTAGCGGTCATCGTCATGATTCTGACCGGGCCATCTAAAAACGGGATATCCTCAAAAGAAAATCGGCAGAAAGCAGCAACTTCCGTGCTCACCGCGCCTGCATCATCCCCAATTAAAACAGACCGTAATCTTTCCTTACAAACAGTAGCAGATAGGGGCGCTGCACCACCTCTCTTAATAAGCACAGCCCACAACGACAAATCCAAGACAAATAAACCGATTGCTCTGGCATTGGCTAAGGAGGAACTTAGCAACAAAAACTACAAGCGATCCGTGGAATTGTTTGAAGATATCATCGCCCAAGATCCGCTAACTATTCAAAAAGTAAAAGGGTATTATTCGCAGGCTCTCCGAGGGCAGGCAGTCTCTTAGGAATAAATCCAAGAGAATCCGAACGATTACTAGTCAAAGCTATTGAAATTGATCCTCAAAACGCCGAGGCACAGTTTGATTTGGGAAAGCTTTATACGCGATCCAAAGACTATTCCAAAGCCATCAAGGCATACCAAAACGCCGCAGACCTTAACTACCGTTCTGTTGATACATTTTTTAATATCGGCTTTATTTATGCGGAAAAAAAGGATTATATGAATGCGGAAAAAATGTTTCTTCTCGTCACTGATTCAAGGACAGACTATCTTGACAAAGCCCTTTTCAATCTGGCTGTGGTTCAACAAAAACAAGGAAAAACAAACCAATGTATTAAAAATCTTGAAAAGGCGCTGAATATCAACCCCGAGAATCAAAGAGTGCAAACATATCTAAACCATTTTAAGAGCAAATTGGGAAAGGCACAATAATGTCTACCATATGGCTAACCAGGGGTCTGCGGGTTCTCATCATATTCAGTGTGTTAACCGGGTGTGCTTACCAAAAAACACATTCCCGGTCTAGACTCCAAAAACTCCCCGTTCCGGTTCCGGTAAAACCTGAAACAGCTACTTTGGTTCCTGAGAGTCCCTCAGCGGTTGTGTCACCATCACCCATACCAGCCCCCCGTTTTTATATACACAGGATTCGCTGGAAGGGGGAGACACTTTTCATCATCGCAAAATGGTATACCGGTTCCGGGAAAAATTGGAAGGCCTTATCCAAGGCCAACCCTAAACTTAATCCTAACCGAATGATTATCAATGATAATATCGTTATTCCTGAAAATCTAATCAAATATCGCAAACCAATGCCGCTTTCTTTCCTGTCCTCTTTTATCCGCAAAAAAAGGGTTCAATCCTTTCAATCCGATAAGCCATCGAATGAAAACCATGTAACGGAAATGTTTGGACCTATAGAAGCAGACTTGGCATCAATAGAATCCGCTACCGTCGAATTATTTGGACCTATAGAAAATGATCCGGATTTTGTTGATTCCGATACAATAGAGCTATTTAAACCCATAGAATAGGCGAATATGTTTGGTCGTTTCTAATACAGGTTTAAGCCCTGTTTAAAAGCTATTTCCTTATCATTATAATTGGTTATCGCTGTCCAACCCCAAGTGCCAAATACAAATGCCTTCCCAGATTTGGATAATCCTTTCCACCACCTGTCCAGGCGTTAATGCATCTGTATCAATTTCTTACTGAGCGGCGATATTGGACACCTCCGTGGGTTTAAGTTGGGACGCCACCTATTCGTTTTTTTCAAAAATTAGTTATTCCTTTGAGTTAGGATACGACCAATATTATGATAAAATTTGCCGGAATAGCTCCTACAATGCATTATCCACATCATTTAAACTAGAGTTTCAGATATAGTTTAACGTCTCGGAATTTTTACAACTTAATATAAACATAGGATGTTTTTTGAGGCTTGAACGCTTCCCTCAAAAATGGCCCCAGTGAAATAGAAAAAAGTTTCACGGGATAAAAATAATGGAAGATTGGTTTTCAGTTGGATAGCTTCACCATTACGTCAAATCAAGTATAGGTCAGGACAGGGTGTAAATCAAGATTGTTGGTGAATTAGCTCAAGCAATCCAGGTTTCAGGTGTCAGTGTTCAGGTGTCAGTTCTTACATTCGTCCTCCTGACACCCGACACCTGAAACCAGACCTTCGAATTCTGATGGAAAGTAATAAATGACCGCTGTTAACCAACATCAGTGAATTACACACGTCAGGATATATTAGATATTGCAGGAAGGGCCATCAAGTCCTATCCATGGTGTATGTAAATTCCTTCATATAAAAATACTATAATTATTGACGGTTAGGGGTAACTCTTAAATTTTTTATTACAGAACTTGTATGTATTTCCCTTCATAATCCCTTATGCATTAATACGATAACAAACGATAATGCTTTTAATATTAAACAGATAGAGAATCTGTTCTGCTTGGCATATCTATTGCAGTCACCTCTTTAATTCGTATCGTAACAATCGGAGAAACAACCCATAAAAAAGAATGATCCGGGTCAGCTTACTATTGCTTTTTATATGAAACTTCAGTGCTGTATCTCCCTTCTCGCCGAAGGCCTATTTTAGGCGGCAAGCAGCTTAGGATTTCGTAATACTAAAAGGGGCGTCACCTTCCGGAATATTTTATATAATCAGAGGTAACATATGGTAAACACAAATGGTTCATACCGCTTCAAGGCGGATAGTTTTTTCCCGTGGCTGTTATTTTTCACTTTAATATCAGTAATAACCTTGACCTGGTGGCAGGTGGACGTACTGAAATCTGTAGAATCCTGGAAGGTTGTGCAATCCTGGTCCACTATAAAATATTTAGCCGTTGGATTAACTCTCTTTACTTTTTTTACGTTGGCCTGGCGTATTTGGTTTGCCTGTCGTTACCGGTCCTATGCGCCTCTGTCCAACAGTGCCTTGCCCACAGTTACTATAGTGATACCCGCCTACAACGAAGGCCGACAGATTTTGCCCACCGTTCGATCGGTAATGAACAGTCGGTACCCCATGGAAAAAATGCAGGTGATTTGTGTTGATGACGGCTCACAGGACGATACGTGGGAATGGATGAAAACTGTTCAAAAAGAGTTTCCCTGGCGAGTGCGGCTGATTCGTCAGCCCGTTAACCGAGGTAAACGCCATGCGTTGATGGCCGGGTTCGCTCAAGCTATAGGGCAAGTATATGTGACCATTGATTCCGATTCAGAAGTGCTGCCCGATACCCTCCGTCATTTGGTCAGTCCTCTGATCAGTGATCCTCGTGTGGGCGCAGTGGCCGGCAATGTGCGTGTGTTGAATCTTGCCCAAGGCGCTATCCCTAAAATGATGGAGGTTTCGTTTACCGCTGGCTTTGATTTCATCCGAGCCGGACAGAGCGTCTACGGTGGGGTATTTTGTACGCCCGGTGCACTTTCAGCCTATCGAGCGGATGTGATCACCCCCCAACTGCCGAAATGGATCCATCAAACCTTTATGGAACACCGTGCCGCCATCGGTGAAGACCGCGCTATGACTAACCTGGTCCTAAGTAGCCAACAATATATAACTTCACAATTATATGTTTAATACAGACATGAAATATAATGAGAATCCACTTTAATGAAGCTTGGTAATAGCTTATATTAAAGGATTTATCGATATTTAGCTTGACATGTATTTGCTGGTTTTATAATGTTTTAATTATACAAATTTATCAACTCAAAGGTATAATTGTGACATTA
>Ga0208648_1000238_pt1 | contig 58492 bp, 44 predicted proteins | sample AntAceMetag02UKL_FD_184772 | JGI IMG/M metagenome (GOLD analysis project Ga0208648, IMG submission 184772) | Saline lake microbial communities from Ace Lake, Antarctica - Antarctic Ace Lake Metagenome 02UKL (SPAdes) (version 2) | ecosystem: Environmental > Aquatic > Non-marine Saline and...
TTTTAATTCATTTACTTTTAACAACGGAAGGATTTCATCAATTGTTATGCCCCTATACTTCATCAGTTCATCTACAATATCATCCTTTCTGCCTGCCGACAGACCTGTTATTTCAAAGTATTTACAAATATCAAGAAATTTCTTTTTCGTTAAACGATCCAGTAGTTCCCGCTTTTTTAACATGCTTATCCTTTTTCCACGCCTGTCAAAAAAAATTATATTTATGGGGCAGAATATCAATTTTCGATAGGGCTAACAAGTGATTATACGGATCTGGCATCACCTTTGTAATATTACCAATCAAAACCTTTGATATCTTGCCACGAGTACTACTCAAGAATCAGACGATTCTCTTGCAGATTGTATTTATATATCACAATTTTCAAAGCGTTTCAATTTGTTATCTTTTTCGGGATTAGATGCTTGCGAGATACGGATTCTATTCTCTTGAATTGCGGAATTATGATATCTTGCCATAATCATAACTATTTAAAATATTATGATATTAAACTAATATCTATAATTAATTCAGCTGATAAATAATATGGATTATATTGCATAAAGAAAAAATTATGTCAAAATCTCCATGGATAGGATATTGGTGAATTCCATCTCGCAGTATCAGCCCTCTGTAAGTTCGCCATTATCATCATAAATATCTAACTCAGGATAATATTTTTTTGCACATTCCGGACAGATACTATGGCTGAATTCAGCCTCAGAATGTTCATGAATATATGATTCAATTTGATTCCAATAACCTTTATCGTCACGGATTTTTTTACAGTGAGAGCAAATCGGAAGTATTCCTCTTAATGTTTTGATTTCAGCAAGGGCTTTTTCAAGCTCTTCTTTGCGGATCTGGAGCTCCTTATTTATACGGCTCAGTTCCATAAGATCATTGTGGCGCGCCATTGCAATGGTGACGGCTCTCTCGATTTCAAAAGCATCAGGTGGTTTAATAAGAAAGGCACCCACGCCTGATTTGCTTGCTTCTTTGACCAAATCCTGAGAATCGTATGCAGTCAGGATAACTATCGGAGAGGGTGAGTTCTCCTGGATTTGACTGGCTGCCTGCAGGCCATCGAGCTTCGGCATATTGATATCCATTAATATAACATCGGGTTGAAGAGAAAGCGTCATCTCAACCGCTTCCTCGCCATTTGATGCTAATCCGACCTGTTCATACCCGATATCATTCAGTATTCGTGTTATAGATTTACTTACCATAAAATCATCTTCTGCAACAAGAACCCGGATCTGCTTCTGTTCTTTCATTAGACTGTATCCCTCTTTGTAGCGATGTTGATTTCATTTTCAAATGAAATTGTTGTCACAGCCCCATTATCGTTTTCAAAGACGACATCCCCTCCCAGGCTTTTCATGACAATCCCCCTAATCAATTCAAAACCGATATTTGAGCTGCTGAAATCCCCTTTTACTATTTCTTCAGGAAACCCAAGTCCGTTGTCTTTGAATTGGACAGTTGTTTTAGCGCCGTCTTGTTCAATTATTATGTTGATACGGATATTGTCGCGATTTGTCACCCGGTGTTTTATGCTGTTTGTGGCCAGTTCATTTATGACCATGGCTAAATGATGGGACTGGGTACTGTTCATCATGATCTGGGATGGGGTTATGCTGATTTTTATGTTTTTTGAGAACGCTGTAGCATGAATGGAGTTCTTTAATATCTGCTCGCAGAGTAAACTCAGTTTAAGCGGTTGCCATTCACTTGCGCTGAGCAGACCGTGAACCGTGGAAAGCCCCCTGATGCGTGCTGTTAAATCCTGAAGAAAAGATAAATAATATGTCCTTTCTTTCTCTGCGGCATGTTCTTCTTCCATGCCAAGCATACCGATAATGGCTGCCAGATTGTTCTTAACACGGTGGTTAACTTCTCGTACCAGAACTTCTTGCGTAGTGGCGTAATGTTTTAATTTCTCTTCTGCCAGCTTGAGTTTGGTGAGGTCACGCGCAATCGAGTTGATAGCTATCGGGTTGCCATCCTTGTCAAACTGCAAATTTATTGCCCATTGCATATAGTACACCTGACCGCTTTGGCTGACCTGACGGTTTTCAAAAGTTGCACTCGAAATCCGTTCGCGAACCCATTCAGCAAGGGCTGCCTTGGTTTTTTCACGGTCATCAGGGTGTATAAAGTCAAAAGCAGGTAAGCCTATACATTCTTCCGGGCTAAGGCCAAAGACTTTCCTGGAGGTTTCATTGACATAGGCAAGCTTCCCCTTGCTGTCCACCCGTGCTACCAAATCGTCTGTACCTTCCACAAATTCGCGAAATCTTTCCTCACTTGCAAGCAAATCCTCTTGTGCCTGCTTTTTATCTGTGATATCTCTGACTGAACTAAGAATTCCAATCAATTTATTATCATTATCAAATACTGGTGTTTTAACTACATGAAACCATTGCCTGCCTTCCACGCCAGTAGCTTCTTCATCTTGAATCAACGGCTTTAAAGATTTCATTACCTCAGCATCATCTCTACGATATATTTCTGCTTCATCTTCAGGGAATAAGTCATAGTCTGTTTTTCCGATAACTTCTTCCATTGGTTTTCCTACATACTTGCAAAAAGATGAATTTGCGGCCTGATAGACAAAATTTCTATCCTTAAGAATAAGCAGATCAGGGGTTGTTTCAAGAATCATCTTAAAGAGATTTCGCTGCCTTTCCAGTTCATCATCTGCTTCCTTATGCTCGGTAATATCTTCATAGCTACCGAGGACACCCATGATGTTCCCATCCGTATCTCGCAGCGGTATCTTGTTGGTTTTGATCCAGGCCTGGGTGCCGTCAGGTTTAATATGGGACTCCATGATGTCGAATTCAGGGATACCGGATTCCATAATCTTTCTGTCGTACTTCCGAAACGAATCTGCCTGCTCTTTAGTCCATGAAAGCTCGTAGTCGCTCTTTCCGATAATCTCTTCTGAAGAGTTCATGCCGATAGTGTTCAAAAATTTGCGGTTGCCGCCAAGATAAAATGAATTACGGTCTTTCCAAAAGACGGCGGATGGTATTGAGTCCAATACAGTCTCCAGCATATGCTGTGAATTCTGCAGGGCCACTTCAGCCTGTTTGCGATCGGTGATGTTACGCGAAACCTCTGCTACCATTTTCGGCCGGCCCTGACTATCTCGTGCCACCACACTGGACGTGCACCAAAAAGTCATTTGATTTCCGTCCGCTCCTATAACTTCAGTCTCATGTTTGTGAACTTTGCCATCCTCAAAAGTCTTCTTAACAATACAAGGCTCGCAAGCCTTTTTATATCCATGACAGGCAGTATAACACTTCTTGCCAACCAGATCCTTGCCGAACAATTCCTTTGCGATATCGTTTGTCCATATAATATTGTGCTCGCTGTCCATCATGCTTATGTGGCCTGTCACAGAATTAATAATCCCTGAGAGTTTCTCCTCACTTTCACGCAATGCCGCCTCCGCCTGCTTCATATCGCTGATATCACGAATCGTACCGAGCATACCAATCGGTTTGCCCTCGGCATTCTTAATCGTTGAATTATGCATCAAGGTAGGAAATTCTGTGCCATCACGTCTGATATGCCAAATTTCCCCATTGAAATTTTCCGTCTCTTTGAGCTGTCGGTTGGCGGCATCCACGGATGGTAACTGCTCAGGTAAGTGGAAAATGGAGAGATTTTTACCGACAAGCTTTTCAGGGGAATATCCGTGCATTATTGCAAAGGAGGCATTCAAATATTCCAGATTTCCATCCAAATCAACCACAGCTATACCTTCACTACTTTGATCTATTGCTAATGAAAAAATCTTAAGTCGATCTTCGAATTGTGCCTTCTCATCGGGTCCTTTTTCTAATTCTTTAACCCTTTGTTCCAGTTCTTCATAGGTAGGCTTTTTAGCCATTGTATGTTCCTCCGGTTGTTAATTTAAAAATTAAAAGGAACTTTGTAAATTTATGACTATAAATTTGGATAATATATAGTAGAAATTTGCTTGCCATAATCATAACTATTTAAAATATTATGATATTAAACTAATATCTATAATTAATTCAGCTGATAAATAATATGAATTATATTGCATAAAGAAAAAATTATGTCAAAATTTCCATGGAAGTATTGAGGAACTCTACAGCAGGCTGTGAGACCTTTGCAAAACACCCCCTTTTGCCCAATTTCTGCGTCAGGCTCAAATTTCAATCCTCGAAATATTCAATATATTCATGTGGTTGAAATCTTCGCCTTCCTTGAACTTAAACAAAATTGAGCATTTTTCAAAGGTCTCGCTGTGGGGAATATTGGGTCATAAGGAAGTTGGTACGCCCGGCAGGATTCGAACCTGCGGCCTACGGATTCGAAGTCCGGTGCTCTATCCAGCTGAGCTACGGGCGCAAAATGAGACCTTTGCAAAATTGAACATTTTTCAAAGGTATTAAAACAATACCTTTACAAAATTTGGTATTTTGAAAAGGTATCATAAAAAATGGGGTGAGTGAAGGGGCTTGAACCCTCGACCCCCAGGGCCACAACCTGGTGCTCTACCGACTGAGCTACACCCACCATATTAAAAGATATTTGATATCATATCATATTATTCATTTCAAGCAATTTTATTTTCAAAATATATACTTTACCTATGTTTTATTTTCTGCCATAATTTTTTGTTATATTTATATTTAAAACAAAGCGTAAAAAAACCAACCATAATAAAGGACAAACTCAATGAAAAAAGATAGAATTCTTTTAGATCATGGAAGCGGAGGAAAAATATCCCATATACTTACTGCGGAAATCATGCTTCCAATATTTGACAACCCAATACTTGCCAGGCTTGATGATGGCGCAATATTTAATCTTGGAGAAAATCGACTTGCATTTTCTACTGATTCCTATGTTGTAGATCCTATTTTTTTTCCTGGCGGGAACATAGGGGATCTGGCAATAAACGGAACTGTAAACGATGTTGCCATGTGCGGGGCGACTCCGGTTTATCTGAGCGTAGCGCTTATAATCGAAGAAGGTTTTCCCATAACAGACCTTAAAACAATACTTAAGGATATGGCCTCTGCCGCAGAAAAAGCCGGAGTAAAAGTGGTAACCGGAGATACAAAGGTGGTCCCAAAAGGTTCGGCAGATAAAATTTTTATAAACACTTCAGGTATTGGCATAATAAATGAGAATGTTGACCTTTCCAGTAAAAAGGCATGCCCGGGAGATAAGATCATTATAAGTGGAAGTATAGCAGAACATGGCGTTACTGTTTTGACTCAGAGAGAGGGAATGCGTTTCGCTTCTTCGATTAAAAGCGATACAGCTCCATTAAATAATATGGTCAGATTAATGCTGTCTGCAAGCAAAAATATTCATGTGCTTCGTGACCCTACCCGTGGAGGCGTTGGAACAGCTCTGAATGAAATTGCTCTCAGTTCAAAGACCGGGATAAGAATATACGAAAACAAAATACCTGTTAAAGATGAAGTCGCCGGGCTTTGTGAACTTCTTGGGTTCGACCCGCTATACATAGCCAACGAAGGAAAGCTTCTTGCTTTTGTCGGCCCTGATGATGCGGAAACAGTGCTGTCGGCCATGAAAAAGGATGAGTTCGGCAAAGATTCATGTATTATCGGCGAGGTTGTTGATGATTTGCCCGGAAAAGTGTTTATGCAGACACGCATTGGCGGAAGCAGAATTGTTGACATGTTAACGGGTGAACAGCTGCCTCGAATTTGTTAATCTTATTATGATTACAAAGAAATTTTTACAATTAATATTTTTTATTGTCCTGTCCATATACCCTTCCGGATATGGACTTGCACAGGAAGTCCTTGTTTCAGGTAAAACAATGGGTACCACCTATCATGTAAAAATTACGGCAGAACATTTTATAAATCCTGAAAAACTTAAAGAACAAATAGATATCCGGCTTAAAGAAATAAACAATAGCATGTCTACATTTATAAAGGACAGCGAAATCAGCCGGTTTAATGCATTAACCTCTACGAGTAAAAAATTTTATATTTCAGACGATTTTTTACAGGTCATGGCTGTTGCTAAAAATATTTACAAACTGTCAAACGGAGCATGGGACTGCACTATAATGCCGCTTGTTAATCTGTGGGGCTTTAACAGGTATGAAAAAAAAAGAAATCTTCCTGCAAAAAAAGAAATAGACAGGCTTTTAAATAAAATCGGTTTTGACAATATTGATATTGTTGAAAACAGATATCTTGTTAAAAAAAAGTCTTCGGTATCTGTTGACCTTGGATCAATTGCCAAGGGTTATGGAGTTGATCAGATTGCCGCATTAATCAGAACAAATAAAATACAGAATTTTATCGTGGAAATCGGTGGCGAGGTTTATGCCTCTGGTCTAAGAAAAGACGGCAAAAACTGGAAAACAGGCATTAACCGTCCTGATAAATACGGCTCTTTTGATCAAATATACAAAGTCGTAACCTTAAATAACAGAGCTCTTGCGACCAGCGGTAATTATAGAAATTTTTTTGAAATATACGGCAAGACATATTCCCATGTATTTGATCCCAAAACAGGCTATCCTGTTTCCAACAGAGTTGTAAGCGTTTCAGTCATTGCGGATAACTGCACGTTTGCAGATGGTCTCGCAACCGCACTTATGGTTATGGGCGCTGAAAAAGGTCTGCAGCTTGTCAAAAATTTAGACAAGGTTGAATGCCTGATAGTTGTTCGTGAGAAAGACGGATCATTGACAGATTATTATTCACGGGGATTTAACTGACAGATTTCATTTTACAAACAGGCCGGCAAAGGCATTCAGACAATTATATTGACAACAAAATAATACTGCTGTAATTTTTTTTGATTTACTGACATATAAAAGGCAATATTTTTTACCACAGATATCAATGTTTATTGCAAAATGCTTAAATATTACTAAAAAAGAAAGGGTATAGGAAAGTGAATATTGTTGTATTGTTAAAGCAGGTGCCGTCGACTGAATCATTTATAGAAATTGCCGATAACAAAGTATCAGTAAAAACCGATGATTTTAAAATGGTTATTAATCCCTATGATGAATATGCAGTTGAAGAGGCCATAAAGCTTAAGGAAGCCCATGGAGGCTCTGTTACAATTCTTTCTGCAGGGCTCGAAAGAACAATAGCATCAATAAGAACAGCTCTGGCAATGGGAGCAGACAGCGGCGTGCTGATACAGGATCCTGCTGTTGAAGAATGTGACAGCCTTGGAACAGCGCGTATTTTAGCTGCAGCCCTGAAGCAAATTCCCTTTGATCTGATCATAGCGGGCCAGAGAGCTGTTGATGGTGATAATTTCCAAGTCGGCATAGCAGTTGCCGAATATTTAAATATTCCACATATTTCACTGGTAACAAAGGAAGAAATCATAGACGGAAAAATCAGATGTCACCGCACAGTTGAAGGTGGAATCGTAGTGCTTGATGCCCCGCTGCCTGCACTTTTTACTACACAGCGCGGATTGAATGAACCTCGCTATGCTTCTCTTCCGGGAATCATGAAAGCCAAGAAAAAACCTCTTGAAATCAAAACCCTTGCAGATATCGGATTAGATGCTGAAAAAGTGGGCAAACCAAAGACAAAAATAGTGGCCATGAAATATCCTCCGGAAAGAAAGGGAGGCAGAATTATTGAGGGTGAATCTGCCCAGGCAAAGGCAGCAGCCCTTGTTAAAATTTTGCACGAAGAATCAAAAGTAATATAGTAAGGAGAAAATTATGTCACATGGATGTGTACTCGCAATAGCAGAACAGTCAGACGGTGTTTTTCGAAAAATCACCTTCGAAGTCTTAAGTGAAGGAAGGCGTATTGCCGACAGCCTTGGCTGCGATCTCACTGCCGTTGTCCTGGGAGCAGGTGAAGATATCTCAAAAGAACTGGGGCAGTATGGTGCAGACAGAATAATTGTAGCTGATAACCAGGCTCTTTACGAATATGCAAATGACGCTTATACTAACGTGCTTTCCGATATTATTGAAAAAGAAGATCCTTTTGCTGTAATTTTGGGATCTTCAACACAGGGAAAAGATTTGTCAGCACGCATCGCAGCGAGAATAAATGCGCCTCTGGCCATGGATTGTATTGCTGTTCGTGTTGAAAACAGCAATCTTGTAGCAACCCGCCCGATGTACGGAGGAAAAATTTTAGCTGATGTGGCTCTTGAAGGAAAACCGCAAATAGTCGCCATAAGGCCAAACTCCATGAGCATTGAAAAAACAGCGAAACCAGGATCAATTGAAAAGCCTGATATAAATATTGGAAAAACTGATCTTATCTTCATTGAAAAAAAACTGGAAACCGGCAAGGTTGATCTTACTGAAGCTGATATAGTTGTTTCAGGCGGCAGAGGAATGGGAAGCAGTGATTTTTCGATTATTGAAGAACTCGCAGGTCTTCTTGGAGGCGCCGTAGGTGCATCACGGTCAGCAGTTGATGAGGGGTGGCGCTCAGTTTCAGATCAGGTTGGACAAACAGGAAAAGTTGTTTCTCCAAATCTCTATATAGCCTGCGGGATATCCGGAGCTATTCAGCACCTTGCGGGCATGTCATCGTCTAAAGTTATTGTAGCGATAAATAAAGACCCTGATGCGCCAATATTTTCCAAAGCAGATTATGGAATCACTGGAGATCTTTTTGAGATTGTGCCGTTAATTACAGATGAAACAAAAAAATTGATGGCGTCGTAAAAAGTCCAATTCTGACTCTTTTTCCAGAACTGCTCAATGTCACTCATAAAATGACTTTCAAATAACTTAACTGTATTTTTTACCAGTTATCGCAACAGTTATAATTAAATTAAAACCAGAAAAAACTCATCTATAGAGACCTTTGAAAAATGTTCAATTTTGCTCAAGTTCAAGGAAGGCGACCAAATTTTAAATCGGGTTTAAACGTAGGAATACATTGAGTATTGCGAGGCTTAAAATTTGAGCCTGACGCAGTAATTGGGCAAAAGGGGAGGTTTTGCAAAGGCCTCGTATAACAAATCGTAAACAAAGAACCGGCCATAATAAAAACAGCAATTGTGCTGATAATTTAATCTTTTATTAATAACAATATATCAACAGGTTCTTTGCTAACGATTTCTAATACATTCAAACAGTTTTCTAATTTTAATTTAATCATAACTGAAGACTGAGTGCTCAAAAGTTATTCCGGTTTCAAGTTCTGCAAAGCGGCATAGTGGAGCTTTTTACAAATTCATCAAGATCAAAAGGTTAATAAATGACCAATTATCATAAGCGGCGATGAAACTGCATTTAGTTAGTCTGGGTTGCGTAAGAAATCTTGTTGACAGCGAGGTAATGCTGGGTCTGCTCAAAAAAGCAGGGTGGTCAATCACACAAGATCCTGAAAAAGCCGATATAATAATCGTTAACACCTGTAGTTTTATAGAGCCTGCCGTTAATGAATCAATTGATACCATACTCGCATTAGCAAGCTTTAAAAAAAACGGTAAATGTAAAAAATTGATTGTAACAGGATGCCTTCCGGAACGTTTTAAAGAAGAAATAGTATCTGCCCTCCCGGAAGTTGATTATTTTCTCGGCACAGGAGCTTTTGACAAAATTGCAGATGCTGCAGGTGAAACATCGAACATTTCAAGGTGTCTTTTGCCGAATCCAAATACATCTTCCCTTCAGACGCAAAATACTCCGAGGATATACAGCTCTCCGCATATAGCCTATTTGAGAATCGCAGAAGGATGCAATAACAACTGCACATACTGTATTATTCCAAGACTAAGGGGAAAATACAGAAGCCGTCCCCCCGAAGATATAATTGCCGAAGCCAGATCTTTGATTCTGTCGGGCATAAAGGAATTAATACTGGTTGCCGAGGATACAACTTATTACGGCAGGGATTTAAGCGCATCAACGGACCTTTGCACTTTGATTAAGGGCATTGCAGCAATATCACAGGATGTATGGATAAGAATCCTCTATGGACATCCGCAAAGCATAACAGAACCTATTATAGAAACAGTTGCCGCGCACAATAATGTGTGCTCATATTTTGATCTCCCTGTTCAGCATGTAAACCGGCCTGTTTTAAAAAGAATGAACCGCAGATATTCGCGTGATGATCTCTACAGGCTTATAAAAAAAATAAGATCGCTTGACCCTGATGCGGCGATTCGAACAACTGTTATTGTAGGCTTCCCCGGAGAAACAGACAAAAATTTTCAGCAGCTTTTAAATTTCATAGAAGAAATGCATTTTAATCATATGGGTGCTTTTATTTATTCAGATTCAAAAGACCTTCCTTCTAACAAACTGTCTGGACATGTTCCCCGGAAAATAGCCCAAAAGCGCCATGATCTTGTCATGTCAAGTCAGGCAAAAATATCCCTGCAAAATAACCGCAGACAAATCAACAGGGTTATAAAAGTTTTAGTGGAAGAAAAAGTAGAGGATAATATTTTTTCCGGACGCGCTGCTTTTCAGGCTCCTGAAGTGGACGGTGTTACCTACCTGAATTCCAGCCGTTTAAAGCCGGGATGTTTTGTAAACGCAAAAATTACAGATGCGCTTGAATATGACCTTATAGGAAAACCGTATGAATATTCTTAAAAATAAAATTCTTGATGCAGTAAAAGATGACCTTGAAGAAATTGAAACAGCACTTAAAGAGAATTTAAAACCATATCTTGATCTGGTCTCACAGACAGCCAGCCATATACTGTTTGCCGGCGGCAAAAGACTAAGGCCATTACTGATGGTTCTTTCGGCCAGAATATGCGGAAGCAAAGATTTCGATAAAACCTTCTCAATAATGTTTGAATATCTTCATGCTGCAACACTTTTGCATGACGATCTTGTGGACGAAGCAACCCTTCGCAGAGGCAAACCAGTGGCACATTCAATCTGGGGCAATTCCATAACGGTTCTTGTGGGTGATTTTCTTCTCGCACGTGCTCTTTCAATCGCATCTGATACAGGACAAATTAGTGTAATTAAAATCATTTCAAAAATTACAGAAAACATGTCACAAGGAGAAATCCATCAGCTTATAAAAAAGGGGCATATTGATCTGACAGAAGAGGAATACATGGAAATTATCGAAAATAAAACAGCCATGCTTTTTCAGGGCGCATGTCAGACAAGCGCTATTATAGCCGGTGCAAGCCAAGAACACGAAAAAGCAATATCAGATTATGGGTTAAACCTTGGCCTTGCTTTTCAGATGGCTGATGATCTGCTCGATTATACATCAAATGCGGATATTCTCGGAAAGGAGGCAGGTGCTGACCTGAAAGAAGGCAAATTGACACTGCCGGTCATATATGCTTTAAAACAGGCTGATTCAAAGGATAAGGCCATAATGGAAAGAATTATAAAAAATAAAGATTTTTCTTTTGAAGAATTTAAAATTTTATTAAAATTATTGGATAAATATAAAGGCATTAAATATACTGAAGAATTGGCAAAAAAACATATAATCAAGGCGAAAAAATCTCTTACCGGGGTTTTCAAGCCATCAGCAACAAGGAAAATACTTATAAATATCGCTGATTACGCTTTATCACGGAAATATTAAAAATGAAATTTGCAAAGCCAATATCTCTTTTTGTTTTTTTTCTATTATTAGTAATGTCTGAGGGCATTCAAGCTCAAGAACCGCCACACTCAAAAAAGGTTCTGGTTATAGGAACAAGCAGAATATACAAAAACGACACTGCTGCCGCAAGGCGCCAGGCAATCACAAACAGCCTGTTCTCAGCAATAGAAAATGTTACAATAGATTTTCTGCCGTTTGAATCTCTGGTTCAAAACTTCAGAGTTGTAAATGAAATTTTATATAATACTAAAGAATTTGTCAGAGGATACAAAGTGCTGGCAGAAACTTTGTCCGGAAATAGGTACAGAGTGATAGTTCAGGCAACCATTTCCATTGACAGCATTCAGCAGCAGCTTTCAACTACAGGTATTATGATAGGCAAAAAATTTATGCCCAGGGTGCTGTTCTTTCTTGCAGAACAAAATTCTGAAAACAGTTTGCCCCAATACTGGTGGGGAAAAAGTATGCCCTCAGTTAAAACCACTGCAGAAAGAAGTATGGCTGAAATAATGATAAAAAAAGGGCTTTTGATAGTTGATTATGATACTCTGGCTCAAAATCTGAAAGATGAAACCCTGAACCTGGAAAATAATCCTGATCAAAAGATAGATGATAAGGCTTTAATATTAGAGACTGATTTAGACCAGGAGACTGTTTTAGATCAAGAGGCTGTTTTAGATCAAGAGGCTGATAAAATTTTGAGCATGGGGCCTGAATTAGATTACAGGGAGGCTGTTAAACTCGGAGTTAAACTTAATGCAGATGTAGTAATAGTCGGAAAATCTGCTGCCCGCAGAGGACCCAATATTATGGGTAAAAACATAAAATCATTCAAAGGGAATGTTACGGTTCGGGCATTTAGAACAGATACAGGCGATGAAATTGCCTTTACAGAGCAAACATCGGTTTCCGCCAGTGCAGACGAAATCGCCGGCAACAGGTCTGCAATTGCAGATGCAGGAGCTCTTGCAGGCAAGGATCTGAGCCTTCAAATAATTAAAGAATGGCGTAAGGAAATAAAGGACCCCGTTAATATTAAACTCGTTGTTGAGGGAATCAGTAATTTTGCAAATTTTGTAAAATTTCGTAAAACCCTAACTAATATAACTGGCGTAAACAGCATTCAACTCCAGGAAATGAGGGCTGATGAAGCTGTTATTTTAGCTGATTTTAATGGAAATGCCAAAGAGCTTGCAGACGCCATTATGATTAACGCGTTTGATTTGTTTGGTATTAATATATACGAAGTGTCGCAAAGGCTTTTAAGAATTGAACTTATAATTTTAAAACAGGACAATCATTTGAATTGAAAAAAAAAGAAATTGTAATAAATATTCCAAACATATTAACCGTCATCAGGATATTGCTTGTACCACTTTTTGTTATTTTCCTGCTTAAGAATATGTTTCATTTTGCGCTGTTAGTATTCACAATCGCGGCAATAAGCGACTGCTTTGACGGACTTATCGCAAGATATCTGAACCAGCGGACTGTATTAGGGGCTTATCTCGATCCCCTGGCAGACAAATTGCTTTTGTCCAGTTCGTTTATTATTCTGGCTGCTATTAAAAGCATTCCAAAATGGCTCGCTGTTATTGTAATAAGTCGCGATATTCTTATAATGTTGGGTGTGGCCATTTTTGCCATGACAGATATAAAATTTGAAATCAGACCAAGAATAACAAGCAAATTGACAACCGTCTTCCAGATATGCACAATCTTTCTTGTTCTTCTTGATCCAAAAATTCCAATAGAAGATCTACTTGAATGGATTTTATACTGGATTACCGCAGGATTTACAATATTATCCGGTTTTCATTATACATATATAGGCATGAACTTCATCCAAAATAGTTCAGGAAACGACCACGACATAAACAAGATAGAGAGGTGATATCCTTATTTGCCGCTCTTCATTCAACTTGAGACCTTTGAAAAATGTTCAATTTTGTTCAAGTTCAAGGAAGGCGACCAAATTTTAAATCAGGTTTAAACGCAGGAATACATTGAGTATTTCGAGGCTTAAAATTTGAGTTTACCCCGTAGCTCCGGCAGATGGTACTGGGGCCTGACGCAGTAATTGGGCAAAAGGGGAGGTTTTGCAAAGGTCTCAACTTGACAGGCTGGTTGATAAATGGTATCGGCCTTGTTAAAAACAGGCGCGTAGCTCAGGGGGAGAGCGCTACCCTGACACGGTAGAAGTCGACAGTTCAAATCTGTCCGCGCCTACCATTGATTACAGTAAGGGGCGAAAAAACTTTCGCCCCTTTATTTTTTTTATAGAGAGACCATTAGGGGTTTTCCCTAAATGTCCAGGAAAAACTGATTCGATTATTACGAAAAGTAAGGTTTAATCGTTTTGTTTATATCTTCCGGGAAAGCCATGCAAAGGGTTTCGTTATAAAGATTTCTTATAGCTCCAACATCAGAAGTGCCAAGCATCTGATTAAAAAAAGTCCTGGGAGAAAACAGCAGATGAAATCGCGAAAACTCGTCGCTTTGTCTGCCTGTAAAAAAATTCATGTTAAAGCTGTAAATGCCCATCTTGTCATATGCTGCCATTACCCTGACAAGACCATTGGATAAGTCTGAAAGATCAATATCTGTTAGTTCAAGCGTGGATCTAACGCCATCTACTACTGCCAGAACATCCCCGGCAACTCCCATGGGAGCATATGCAGTAAACCAGGAAGTGCGGCCAATCCTTCCTAAAAACCTCTTTTCAGAAGCCTCTTCTGTTTTTACAAAATCATCCCAGTAGTTTGTCTGGTTTTTTTCCATATATTTTTTTGCAGCTTCAAGCTCCTGCTTCATAAGATTCGGCGCAAAAGATGTGGAAAAAATCTGAAGATGGGCATGAATCAAAGAGCTTCCTGAAGGAGGCATATAATTCCAGTTAATAAGGTGATAAACTGCTTCAGGATGCCCTATTTCGTGGATTCTGCTAAAAAAATCCATGGCAAGACGAAATCCTCCTGTTATTCTTTCAGGTGTAATTTCTGTCATGGGAATATAATGGCGGCTGCCCAGTGTTGCTACTGCACTAAGGCTGTCATAAGGTGCAAGATTAGGAAAAAGAACCATATCGTCTGACACCATTCGGCCTGTTGGAACTATTTCTTCTGGAAAGCAGGGGGTTACTTTCATTACTCTATCAGGACAAAAAGGACAGTTCTTTTCAGTTCCGTCAACAAGTTTGTCAAAATCCGGTTTTTCCCATTTAAGTTTCATAAAATGACAGATTCGCGCATTTCTGCCTGTTAGAGGATCTTTTCGTATTTCGCTTGGAATTGATTCGCGAGCCAGATCCTTTGCAGGATTTAATATAACAGTTTCTCTTTTTTCAGCTTCAAACTTCATTAATCCTCCTGAATACTATAACAGACTGATTTTTCTTATATATTATATTTATGTAACACAAAAAAATGATTTGTTCAAGTTTGATGGCGTCGTAAAAAGTCTTTAACTCCCTCCGCCCAGTACTGTATAAAGCCTCACCTGGCTCACAAGCTTCGCCAAGCGAAGGGAGGTCAGTCCCTGCTTCGAGCTGTATAAGGATCGCTGCGCGTCAAGCACGCTCAGATAACTGTCAATCCCCTTTGTATACCGTTTATTCGAAAGGCGATATGTTTCTGCAACAGCATTCACAACGGACTGCTGCGCTGATACCTGCTGATCCATCGTGCCGCGTACGGCAAGGGCATCAGCCACTTCCCTAAAGGCCACCTGGATTGCCTTCTCATACTGGGTCAAAATAATTTTCTGTTCTGCTTTGCTGACCCGCAAGGCTGCCCAGGTGCGGGCGTCAAAAATCGGCATGGTAATCCTCGGTACAAAGCTCCAGACAGCCGAGCCAGAACCAAACAGGCCTGACAACTCGGAACTTGCGGTTCCCACCGTGGTAGTCAAAGAAATACGTGGAAAAAATGCCGCCCGAGCCGCGCCTATATACGCATAAGCCCCCTTGAGCCGATGTTCCGCAGCTACAATATCAGGCCGGCTCAGAAGCGCCTCGGAGGACAGGCCCGGAAAAATTTCTTTGAGCGGAGTTACACCGCTCATATTCACCGGTAAAATCTCTTTCGGCACCGGAGAACCAGCCAGAAGGTTCAAAGCGTTTTGATCCTGCGCCACCATTTGCGTATAGCGAGCGACATCTCCCCGGGCCTTATCCACCGGGGTTTGCGCTCGACGCAGATCCAGTTCGCTTGCAAGTCCAACATCATAACGCCTTTGAATTAAAACATAAGCAGCCTGCTGGGTTTCAAGGGTGGACTGGGTCAGTTTGAGATTTTCCCGATCAGCGGCAAGAGTGAGGTACACTCTGGCAACTTCGGATATCAGCAAAATCTGTGAGCTGCGACGGGCCTGCTCTGTAACAAGGTACTCCTGTAGTGCCTGATCCTTCAGGCTGCGGATACGACCAAAAAAATCAATCTCCCAGGAACTGATACCCAGATTTACACCATATTCTTCCTTTATTATCGATTTTCCGGTGGATGAAAGATCGGCGGGCACACGTTGTTTGCTCCCGCTGCCGACCGCATTGACTGATGGAAACAGTTCAGCCCTTTGGATACCGTACAGCGCGCGCACCCTTTCCACATTCAAGGCGGCAAGCCTCAGATCACGGTTGTTGCTCAAGGCCATCTCAATAATCTTTTGAAGCTGTTTGTCTGTAAAAAAATCCTCCCACTTAAGCTCCGAGGCTGTTGGTGTCCCAGGCATATCTCGTGTGTCTTCGTAGGCCGCTCCCTGTGGCCATTCATTCGGGATCGGCGCTTTGGGCTGCGTGTAGTTGGGGGCCAGGGAACAGCCCCCCATGAAAACCAGCGCTGCAAATAAAAATAAGATTTGTTTTCTCATGTTACCGAACCTCCTGGGAACCGGTGGATGCAATAGAATGCTCGGGGTTTTGCCCTTTTTGTTTCTTCTTGAATATCTTGGATACAAGGACAAAGAACATCGGGATAAAAATAAGATCGATGAAAGTGGCCGAAAGCATACCACCGCAAACGGCGGTGCCGATAGCATTCATTGCGCCGGCGCCAGCTCCGGTGGCGATGGCCAGCGGCAGAACCCCGAAGAAGAAAGCCAGGGAGGTCATCATAACCGGTCGGAACCGCGTTTTGGCGGCACCAAGCGTTGCATCAACAAGGCTTTCTCCATGTCTCAGCCGTTCCTTGATAAACTGAATGATCAGGATGGCATTTTTCGTCGAAAGACCAAGGGTGGTCAAAAATCCGATCTGGAAGTAAACATCACTGGGCAGTCCACGCAACGAAGTGGCCAAGACCGCGCCGAATACACCCAGGGGCAGCATTAACAGATTGACAAAAGGGATGGTCCAGCTTTCATACAGGGCCGCCACACAAAGAAAAATCACAAAAATGGAAAAGGCATAGAGGATAGAGCCCTGAGCCGTTGATATTCGTTCCTGAAAAGACAGTCCGGTCCAGTCAAAGCCGATCCCCTGGGGCAGCCTGGCTGCGAGTTCCTCCATGGCGCCCATGGCCTCGCCGGAACTCCTTCCCGGCGCAGGCTCGCCCCAAATGTTGATGGACGGAAAGGCGTTGTAGCGCTCCAGCCTGGGCGAACCAAAAGCCCACCTCCCGGAGGCAAAGGAAGGGAAAGGGACCATCTTACCCTCGTTGTTACGTACATAGAGTTTTTCCAGATCCTTCGGCAGCATGCGATAGGGGGCGTCCGCCTGCACATAGACCCGTTTGACTCGCCCGGACTGGATAAAATCGTTGACATAGGCGCTGCCGAAGGCTGCCGCGATGGTGTTGTGGATGGAACTGATGGGAACCCCCATGGCCCCGGCTTTGTCCCAGTCCACATCAATCCGGTATTCGGATAGATCTTCCATGCCGTTGGGCCTGACCCTGACCAGGCGTGGATCCTGGGCCGCCATACCGAGAAGCTGGTTGCGCGCCGCCATCAGTTTTGCGTGGCCAAGGCCGCCACGATCCTGCAACTGAAAATCAAACCCGGTGGCATTGCCTAATTCGATGACCGCCGGCGGCGGAAAGGCAAACACCATGGCTTCTTTTATCTGTGAAAAGGCCCCCATGGCCCGGCCAGCGATGGCCTTGACCTTCAGGTCCGGCCGCTGGCGCAAACTCCAGTCTTTGAGTTTGACAAATCCCAGTGCCATGTTTTGTCCCTGACCGCCAAAACTGACACCGGCGACCGACATAAAGGAATCCACGCCGTCTTTCTCATGCTCCAGAAAATGATCCCTGACCTTATACATGACATTCCGGGTCTGCTCTATGGTCGCGCCCGACGGAAGCACGGCCTGAACCAATAAAATCCCCTGGTCTTCATCCGGAAGATAGGAGGTGGGCATCCGTTGAAACAGGAATCCTACCACCATCACGATCAGGATGTAAATCATCAGGTAGCGCAATGTCCTTGAAAAGGACCGACCGACGAGCCTTACATAGAAGTCTCTGACCCGTACAAAGCCTCGGTCAAACCACCTGAAAAATGGGCGCAGAAAAGGGACCGCATTGTCTGAGGGGTGATGCCCGGCCGGTATGGGTTTAAGGAACGATGCACAGAGTACCGGGGTCAAAATCAGAGCTACCAGCACCGAAAGCAGCATGGAAGCAATGATGGTGACGGAAAACTGGCGGTAGAGAACCCCTGTGGAGCCTTGAAAAAAGGCCATGGGGCCGAAGACCGCTGAGAGCACCAGGCCGATACCGATCAACGCGCTGGTGATTTCGTCCATGGACTTGGCCGTGGCCTCCCTGGGAGAGAGCCCCTCCTCGGCCATGATCCGCTCCACGTTTTCTACGACCACGATGGCGTCGTCCACCAGAAGGCCGATGGCCAGGACCATGGCAAACATGGTCAGCATGTTGATGGAAAACCCGAAAGCACCTAGAACCGCAAAGGTGCCCAGCAGCACCACCGGCACCGCGATGGTCGGAATCAGGGTGGCCCGGATGTTGCCCATGAAAAGATACATGATCACAAAGACCAGCAGGACCGCCTCGAACAGAGTCTTGACCACCTCGTCGATGGCCACTACTGTAAAAGGAGTGGTGTCGTAAGGGTAGATCACCTTCATACCGGGAGGAAAATACCGGCTCATCTCTTTGAGTTTTGCCTTAACGGCATTAGCCGTATCCAGGGCATTGGCGCCAGCGGCCTGACGGATGGACATGGCTGCGGAAGATTTATCGTTGTAGTTGGCCACGATGTCGTAGCGCTCGGTTCCCAGTTCCGTACGGCCGATGTCCTTGATGCGAACCACCGAGCCGTCGGCATTGGTGCGGATGGGGATAGCAGCGAACTCATCCGGGGTCTGGAGCAGATGCTGAACGACGATAGCGGCGTTCAGGCGTTGGCCTTTTACAGCAGGCGCTCCGCCGAACTGACCTGCAGATACTTCTACATTATAGGCATCAAGCGCCACGATGACATCTTCTATTGTCAGATTGTAACTGTTCAGCTTGTCTGGATTAACCCATACCCTGATGGCATACTGAGAACCGAAATTTTCCACCTCACCCACACCTGGGACCCGGGATAGTATCTTTTCCAGATTGGACTGGGCATAGTCCCGCAGATCTACGCCATCCATGCTGCCGTCTTCCGAGATCAGCCCCACGATCATCAGGTAGTTTCGGGTCGATTTACTCACCTTGATACCGGAGCGTTGCACCACGTCGGGCAGGCTGGCCGTGGCGAGTTGCAGCTTGTTCTGCACCTTAGACCAGGCGAGATCTGGATCAGTCCCCGGAGCAAAGGTCAACTCGATGCGGGACGAGCCGGAGGAGGAACTGGTACCGGAAAGGTAAAGCATAGAATCCAGACCGGTCATTTTCTGCTCGATGATCTGGGTCACCGTATTTTCAACGGTCTCGGCCGAGGCACCGGGATAAAAGGATTCAATGGCGATGGACGGCGGGGCAATGGACGGATTTTGCGATATGGGCAGGTTATAAATCGCCAGTCCGCCGACGGTCATTATGATGATGGCGATAACCCAGGCAAAAACCGGGCGATCCAGAAAAAATCTCGATAACATCAGGCACCTCCGTTTTTACGCGGCTTCAAGTGACCATCATGTCCCTGCTCAGTTTTACTCTCATTAAAAGGGACAGCTTTTACAGCCGTACCGGGTCGTAACATTTGCATGCCTTCGACAATCACCCGATCACCGGGAGCAAGGCCTTCTGACACGAACCATTTGTCTCCGATAGCCCTATCCAGCGTGAGCATCCGCTGCCCGACTTTATCTTCGGAATCCACGACCAGTGAGACTGGATTTCCCTTATGGTCGCGGGATACCCCCTGCTGGGGAATCAGGATGGCCTGTTCATTGACGCCTTCTTTAATCAGGGTCCGGACAAACATGCCCGGCAGGAGAATACCTTCAGGATTGGGGAAAACAACCCGCAAAATAACGGAACCCGTTGTCGGGTCCACCGTGACATCACTGAACTGAAGCATTCCTTCCAAAGGATATGAGGTGTCGTCTTCCAGGATGAGCCTGACGGTATTTGGGTTGTTTTCGTCATGATTAAGCCGGCCGTCCTTCAGGTGGCGCTTCAAGCGCAACAGGTCCGTAGTGGATTGGGGCACATCCACATAGATGGGATTGAGTTGTTGAATGGTTGCCAAAGCAGTGGGCTGATAGGCGGTCACCAGTGCCCCGTCCGTCACGCTGGACCTGCCGATGCGGCCGAAGATGGGTGCAATGACACGGGTGTATCCCAGATTGATGCGGGCCGTCTCCACTTGGGCCTTCCAATATTCAATCTCAGCCTGGGCCTGTTTCAGGGCAGCGGCCACGTCGTCATAGTCCTGTTGACTTACCGCTTTATCCGCAAGCACTTCCCTGTAACGCTCGGCCCTCAACCTGATAGCAGGCAGATTTGCCTCGGCCTTGCCGAGGCCGGCCTGTGCATTGTCAAGCACCGCCTGAAAGGGAGCGGGATCGATCTGATAGAGAACCTGGCCGGCTTTAATATTGGAACCTTCTGTAAACAGGCGTTTCTGTATGAGACCGCTAATCTGAGGGCGGATCTCCGCTATGCGGAAGGCAGATGTGCGGCCCGGCAATTCAGTGGTCAGCACCACACTTTGTGGCTGGACCGTTACCACCAGCACTTCTGGAACAGCCGTTGGTGGAGAAGATTGCTGCTGGCGATCGCAACCTGCCGGCAAAAAAACGATCGACAGTACCACTAAGGCCACAGTCCTTTTAAGAAATTTATAAACAGCATTAGCGTGTTTCATCAATTTCTCCTTTATTTTTTATTTTTAATCCATACATGAATATGTCTGTAATCTGTTTTGCATCTTTTTCAACATTGCCGGAAACCCCGTCATGGATACGCTGCATAATCAGCCCCATATTGGCTTCTACAAACATGGCGGCGATCTTCATCGAGTCAAGGGAAACAAACAGACCCTGCCTGACACCTTCATTCAAAACACTGGCCACCTTTTGAACAATTTTCATATACCTCTTGTCGGTATAGTGGTTTTTCTCGGAAAGCATTGTCTCCCTATCATAGAAAAGAACACGAATCAGTTCTATGTGCTCATCGAAAAACCGCAACTGGCAGAGAGAAAATTTTGCCAGCTTCCTGTCAGGGGCAAAATCCTCATCCAGCGCCTCAAAAAGTTCTCTAATCAGGGGATCAAAACTTGCATCAACGGCTTTTTCCAGCAACTCCTCCTTGTTTCTAAAATATAAATACAGCGTCCCCTTGGCAACACCGGCTTCCAAAGCAACACCTTCCATTGTCAGTTCATTAAAGCCTTTGCGTGTCAATAAAGAAATAGTGCCATTAAGAATATCTTTTTTTGTAAGGGCGCTCAGCATCTTTTTTCTTTTATGTTTTTTATTGTTGTCCATAGTAGAAAACTCCTTGGTCAGTTTTTAAACTGTAAAGTCATTTATAGGTGTTATGGCTGTCTGTCAAGTAGAAATTGCAATCTTGTTGAGCAGGCATTGATTAAGACCAGAGATGGCAAATTAAGAAATGTTATGTGCATACAGGCAACAGTTATTAAAAATATTTTTCAACAGCGTTTTTTTATGTTATGAAAAAACCATGCAAAAGCTTTGCAAAAATCTTATATTATTATTTTCTTTAGGTGTATGCATTATATCCATGCTGTCATACGAAAGCGCTTATGCCGACAATATCCGTAAGGCTGTAGCAGCCGGCCGTTTTTATCCTGCCTCACGGTCTGAACTGGAACAAACGATTGACAGTTTAACGCTTCAGGCAAAACAAACATCTATTGAGATTCCTCATGATAAACAGCTTAGAGCTCTGATACTGCCTCATGCAGGATATTCCTGCTCCGGATTAACAGCAGCTCATGCTTCGCTGGTATTAAGAAAAAACCAGTTCAGCAGGGTTGTCTTAATGGGGCCGGATCACAAAGTCGGTTTTAATAATTGCGCAATAACCAATGCAGATGCTTATGAAACACCGCTTGGCCTTATCAGGGTTAATAATGATGCGGCAAAATTAAGAGAACGTTCTGATCTTTTTCAATATATTCCAGAATCTGACAGCCTTGAACATTCATTGGAGGTTATTCTGCCGTTTCTTCAGAAATATCTGAACAAATTTGAACTAATACCTTTTGTAATGAGCAGAGGCAATGTCAACCAGATTGAAAAAGCATTAAATCCCCTGCTTGACCAAAACACTCTTATTGTAGCGAGCTCTGATCTGTCTCACTATCTTCCTTATTCACAAGCTGTAGATAAAGATAAAGAAACCATAAAAATAATTTTAAATCTTCAATCAAACAATCTTTTACAAAGTTATAACAGAGCCTGCGGCAAACTGCCTGTACTGGTTCTGCTTAATATGGCGAAACGCTATGACTGGAAACCGCTCCTTCTACATTATTCAAACAGTGGAGATACTGTGGGGGGACGTTCACGCGTTGTCGGTTATGCTGCGATCGCTTTTTATGGAGATTCATCTATGAAAAAAAATTATGATTATAAACAAATTAATCCTCAACTTGGACAGGCCCTGGTTAAGCTGGCGAGACAAACCATTATGGAAAGACTGGGATTGGAAGTTCCCATATCTGAATCAAATTCAATCGCATCCTCTCTTCAAAATGATGAGCTTAATTCCCTGCGTGGCACATTTGTAACTCTTAAAATCGGCGGGAATCTTCGAGGCTGTATAGGAAATTTATCTGCAGAAGAATCAATCCTCAATGGTGTAAAACGCAATGCCATAAATGCAGCCTTTCATGACCCCAGATTCCCTGCTCTTAGTGTTGAAGAAATAACAGATGTGGAGATAGAAATCAGCATTCTTACCAGACCGAAGATTCTTGAATATACTGACAGCGCAGATCTGATTTCAAAACTAAGGGTTAATATTGATGGTGTTATTCTTAAAAAAGGGATCAGCCGTGCCACATTTTTACCACAGGTCTGGGAACAATTGCCCATGCCGGAAGATTTTCTATCTCACTTATGCATAAAGGCCGGCCTGTCTGCGAATGCGTGGAAAAACACAAAGCTCGAAATATCGACCTACCAGGTTCAATATTTTGAAGAAAACAAGTAACAGCCCCATAACTCTGATAGTCATAACCACAGGGATTTCTTCTGTGGTGACTCAACTACTGATAATTCGTGAATTTCTGGCCCAATTCCAGGGAAACGAGTTCATCATTGCCATGATTCTCTTCAACTGGCTTATTATCAGCGGAATCGGCACCCTTCTTGCCATACTGGCAACTAAAGGTTTTTGGCGGGCTACAGTCAGCCGTCTTGGGTGGCTTTCCCTTTGCATGGTCTGCGTTCCAGGCCTGCAGATTATGGCCATTCGCTATCTGCGCGATTATTTTTTTATTCATGGCAGTTCTGTTGGATTTTACCCTACACTCGCATATACTTTTATTACAATTACTCCTTATGGACTGCTGCTCGGTTTTGTTCTTCCATACAGTCTTTTTGTGCTTAGACTCAAAAATCCGGATTATCCCGGAGCATTAATATATATGACTGATAACATCGGAGATGTTACTGGCGGCGCATTGTTTTCATTTATACTGATTTATCTTGCAACTCCTCTTCAGGCTGTTTTCCTGGCCAATTTACCGCTTCTGGCAGCAACCTGTCTCTTGTTTATATCAATCAAAAAACATTATTTAATGGTATTCACATGCGCCGGCCTGGCTCTTGCGATTCTTATGTCCGGTGTTTTCCTGGAACGGGGTTCTATTAACACTTTTAAGGATAAACCAATATATTATAAAGAATCCAGATACGGCCGCATAACTGTATATAAAGACAAAGAGCAATTCACTGTGTTTATGGACGGCGAGCCTTTGTTTAGCAACCAGAATCTGACAATCGCTGAAGAAACAGTTCACTATCCCATGTCACAGGTTGATAATCCACAAAATATACTGATAATTTCTGCTCAAGGCGGGATGCTGGAAGAATTAAAAAAATACAGGGCTGCAAGCATAGACTATGTTGAGCTTGATCCGGAGATCAGCAATGTCCTGTTCAGGTTCGGAATGATAAAGACCATTAAGGGGTTACGTGTTATCAATCAGGATGCCCGGGCATATTTAACAAAATCTGATAAAATTTACGACGCTATAATAGTCAATCTGCCTGAACCTGAAACTTTTCAAATAAACCGCTTTTTTACAGATCGCTTTTTTTCTCTGGCAAAACAACATATTGCAGAATCAGGAATATTGAGTTTCTCAGTGAAGGGGTTCGATAATTATATTGCCGAAGCACAGCGCCAAAAAGTTTCTTCCCTGTATAATACAGTATCAAAGCATTTTAGCCATGTATTGCTGCTGCCCGGACAAAAGATTTTCTTTTTATGCGGCAACCGCTTAATAAAAAAAGATATACCTGAATGTCTCTTAGAAAAAAAAATTCAGACTTCTTACATCAGCAACTCTTATAAGGGGAATCTGACAAATGAAAGAATAACCAGCTTAAACAATATAATTGATCCTGCTGTACCTGAAAACATCGATGAATCTCCGCATCTGATGAAGCTGATGTTTTCGCAGTGGTTTGCAAAGTTTTCCACATCTCCGAATAAATTTATCGTTGGTGTTAGTATCTTGCTTTTAATATATATGGTCTGCATCAAAGCAGAAACATTTGTTCTCTTTTCAACAGGATTTATGACCATGGGCAGCGAAATCCTGGTTATTTTTGCTTTTCAAATTTTTTTTGGTTATATTTACCTTCAAATCGGCTTAATTATAACTGTTTTTTTAGCAGGTCTGCTACCCGGCGCATGGGCAGGGGAAAAATTAAGAGGCTGTGAGAAAAATATGTTGATGATTGCGGACAGCCTGCTGATTATTCTGCTGTGCCTTTTTATAACAGGCGTTAAATACGGCGGAGACATGTTGCCTGTTGCATGCTTTCTTATGTTTGGATTTGTAATTTCCATGATATGCGGGTTTCAATTCCCACTTGTACTCCGACTGCAGGGAGGAAGCAATCGATCCGTAACACAGGCCTTTTCTGCAGATCTTATAGGCGCAGCATTCGGAACTCTGTTTACCAGTGTAGTGCTTATTCCATATTTAGGAATTATATGGACAACAATAGGATTAATCGGTCTTAAACTGGCAAGCTTAACTGTTATGGCAATAAAAACATGAAAAAAATAACCAGGCGCCGATTTTTATATTACAGCACGGCCATTCTTTCAAGCGCCATGCCTTTTAGTCCATTTCAACCCCGGGTGGCAACAGACAGTGAAGCCTCCCAATATAATGATATAAGCGGCAAAGTCTTTAAAGGAAATGCTCCTGCAAAATTATGGAAATGGTCTTGCGAAGGACTTTTTTATACAAAATTAAAGAAAAACAGGGTTGTATGCGGAATCTGCCCTCATCATTGTATTCTGGCACCAGGCGACTTAAGTATTTGCCGAAGCAGAGTAAATATCGGAGGAATCCTTTACAGTATGGGTTATGGCAACCCCTGCAGCATACATGTGGATCCAATAGAAAAAAAACCTCTTTTTCATTTTAGACCAAAAACAACGGCATTTTCCCTTGCCGCAACCGGGTGCAATTTTCGGTGTTTAAACTGTCAGAACTGGGAAATCTCACAGGTAAAGCCCTGGGAGGTACGCCATCTTGAACTTTTCCCGCCACAAGTAATTGCCACTGCAAAGCAGGCTAAAGCTAAGTCCATAGCATATACATATTCCGAGCCAACAACCTTTTTTGAATATATGATAGACATCGCCCGTCTGGCTCGGGAACAAGGACTTTATAATCTGTGGATTTCAAACGGCTACATCAATAAAAAACCACTTCTGGAACTGTGCAAAGTCATTGATGCTGCAAATGTTAATCTTAAGGCATATAGTGATGAGATTTACAGAAAATTAAACGGGGGACGGTTACAGCCGGTATTAAACACATTCATGACCATGCATGAACAAAAAGTTCATTTTGAACTGACAAATCTGGTTGTGCCCGGCTATGTTGACGATCCTGACATGGCTAAAAGAATGTGTGAATGGATTCTTAAGAATCTTGGCCCCGACTATCCATTACATTTTTTACGATTTTTCCCAAAATACAAATTAGACAGGCTGCCACCGACTCCGATATCCACTTTGACCCGTTTTCGTGAACTGGCCATGCAGGAAGGAATCCACTATGTATATGTGGGCAATGTGCCAAATCATGAAGGGAATAATACATATTGCCATAATTGCAAAAGATTGTTGATTGAACGAAAAGGCTATTTTATACCTGCATATAATCTTGTTGGAAATAGATGCAAGTTCTGTAACAGCATTATCCCTGGCGTATGGGTATAATATTTTTGAGATGATCCTTATTTGATGGCTTCGTAAAAAGTCATTTGTAAGCGACATTGAGCAGTTTTGGGAAAAGATTGAAGCTAAAGCTTCCCGGTAAGGAAAATAATCAGTTTTTGGCCGGTCAGATTGAGCATGGCGTTAAAAATTGCAAGTTGTTTGAGGGCATTAGCCCGAGTTCTTGCAATTTAGCCAAGATTAATCTGAATCCCAAAAATGCTCATAGAGCGAACAAATTTTACTTTTTACGAATTCATCTTATTTAATAAGTTGTTTCGTCCTGCTGCATTTAGTATAGACTGAATTCGCCAGGGCATTAAGTTTTTTTCGAATAATGTCAGCTCCTGAAAGCTGAGGGAGTGGGATAAGCTTGAATGTTTCTATTCGGATTGGTTTAAAACAAAGACTTTTTTCAACTGCACCAAGTTCTCCAGGACTAAAATTTTCGCCCAGAAAGTGTTTTTTTACGAGCCCTTCAACATCCATACCTTTTAAAAAGCTTATAATAGTAAGCAAATCATAATTTTTTTCAAATCTTTTTATATTGGTGTTTACAGCATTGCACTCTTCCTGAAAGTCTTCGTAAGTTTCCTTATATTTATTATTCCATATAACCAGCCTTCGATAAGCCTCTAAAAAAAGCTTTCTGAATTTAGTCTGGTCAGTAAACCCGAAAATCTTTATAAACCGCACATCTTTTTTGTATGTTAAATCTTTACCTATAAGATTTTTAAAAGGCGGTTCCTTTAACTTAAGAATATCAACGAATCTGTCAATAAACTCATCATTACACAACAGATCATACATACGCGCAAATCGACCGGAAAGTTTTTCCTGCAATTGAACAGCATGCCCTGCCAGTTCTTCGGCATACCTAATCTGTTCTTCTATTAACCGTCTTTCATAAATATAGTTCTTAACAACTTCCTCTTTAACCTCAAGAGTAAGTGCAGAAATAAGATCATCCTGCATACTGCCTCCTTAAAAATTTTAGTAATTAAAATACCATCTGATCTATAATTTATCAAGCATTTAGAATCAATGCTTAACGGGCCATGTTGAAACTATCAATATTGATGAACTCGTAAAAAGTAAAATTTGTTCGCTCTGTGAGCATTTTTGGGATTCAGATTAATCCCGGCTAAATTGCAAGAACTCTGGCTAACGCCCTCAAACAGCTTGCAATTTTTAACGCCAGTCTCAATCTGACCGGCCAAAAACTGATTATTTTCCTTACCGGGAAGCTTTAGCTTCAATCTTTTTCCAAAACTGCTCAATATCGCTTGCAAATGACTTTTTACAAGGGCGTCAGTCTTCAGTTATGATTAAATTAAAATTAGAAAACTGTTTGAATGTATTAAAAATCGTTAGCAAAGAACCTGTCGATATATTGTTATTATTAAAAGAGGATCATCTCCCGATTAGTTGTAGTCAATTCTTGCTCGCCTCTGGCGAGAAGCTAAAACAAGTGGGTTATTTCTAATTAAACGGGTGTAATCTCAGAGGGGTCAAGGATTCAAGGGTTCGAGTGACACGCAGTGAAGCGCTAACCCTCAGCGCTCAAGGAAGAAAGATATAGCAGAAAGATATGGAAGAAAGACAACCAGGGATTACATCAGGATGCTTTACATAAAAAAAGATATAGCAGAAAGCTAAAGAACATCAAAAGCGCTGATAAAGTCTTTAGAAAACAAACCCTTGAATCCTTGACCCCTTGAATCCTTGGACCCTTTTCTCCAACTAAATTGGAGAAGAGCCATCAAGACTTATTGTTTAAAGTTATTCTTGTTTCAAGTGCTACAGAGCGGCATAATTCAGTTTTTTACGGTTTTATCAATATTAACCCGCCTAATCTATTGTAATCCTACAAATTTCTTGACAGATATAGCAGTACATACTAATTTTAAAAATTTTAAGTTTTTTAAGAAAAGAACCTTGATAAAGGAGATCTCAATAATGCGTGCTGTAATAACCGGAGTAAGCCATTTTGTTCCAACTCAAAAATTAACAAATAAAGATTTAGAAAAAATGGTGGAAACAAACGATGAATGGATTGTATCGCGTACAGGCATAAAGGAAAGAAGGATCCTGGGAAAAGACAAGGGAACATCCTATATGTGTGTTAAAGCCGCAAATAAATTGCTTAAGCAAACAAACACCGAGGCAGATGAACTTGATTTAATCATCGTTGCCACATCAACTCCAGATATGCCTGTTCCTCCAACTGCGACATTTGTTCAAAAAGAGCTCAATGCTTCTAAATGCTGGGGATTTGACATCAATGCTGCATGCAGTGGCTTTATCTATGCTCTTGCAACTGGTTCTCAATTTATTGAAACAGGAAAACATAAAAAGGTTATGGTAATCGGAGCGGATAAAATGAGCTCTATCCTTAATTATGGAGACAGAAACACCTGTCTTCTGTTTGGAGATGGCGGTGGAGCTGTTCTGCTGGAAGCATCAGATGAGGACGATTTAGGAGTGGAAGATTTTATTTTCCATATTGACGGTTCGGGCATAAAATACCTTAATGTGCCGGCCGGAGGCAGTTTAATGCCAGCCTCTTATGAAACTGTGGATAAAAAAAAGCACTGTGTTTATCAGGAGGGTAAGAAAATATTTAAGTATGCTGTAAATGAAATGGCGGATATTTCTATAGAAGTTTTAAGCAAAAATGAACTCAAAAACAAAGACATAAAACTCCTTATTCCGCATCAGGCCAACCGCAGAATAATCAATGCTGTATCAAAAAAGATAGGTCTTAGTGATGATCAGGTAGTAATCAACATCGAAAAATACGGCAATACAACAGCAGGTACAATACCGATTGCCATGTCGGAAGCTTATCAAAAAAAGATGATGAGCAAAGGCGACTGGATACTTATTTCAACATTCGGCGCTGGTTTTACGTCGGGGAGCCTGCTGCTTAAATGGGCTGTTGACTGATAAACAAGTACACATAAATAGAGACCCCTGAAACAATAAACCCGGAATCATGTACTGATTCCGGGTTTATATAAATAAATTTTTCGGCAGCGCCCTACTCTCCCACTCAGCCTCCCGAGCAGTACCATCGGCGCTAAAGAGCTTAACTTCCGTGTTCGAGATGGGAACGGGTGTGTCCTCTTCGCTACAGCCACCGAAAAAATATATCTCATGCAGCTCAATCTGAATATAAGTTTATAAAAAAGCTTTATTTGTGTCAACCATTTTGTGGCTAAGCCTCACGACTTATTAGTACCAGTAAGCTAAATTCGTTACCGAACTTACACACCTGGCCTATCAACCTTGTAGTCTTCAAGGAGTCTTCAGTTCCGCTTATGCGGAAGGGATATCTTATCTTAAGGTTGGCTTCCCGCTTAGATGCTTTCAGCGGTTATCCATTCCGAACTTAGCTACCCAGCAATGCCGTTGGCACGACAACTGGAACACCATAGGTTCGTCCATTCCGGTCCTCTCGTACTAGGAACAGATCCTCTCAAATATCCTACGCCCACGAAAGATAGGGACCAAACTGTCTCACGACGTTTTAAACCCAGCTCACGTACCACTTTAATCGGCGAACAGCCGAACCCTTGGGACCTGCTCCAGCCCCAGGATGTGATGAGCCGACATCGAGGTGCCAAACCGCCCCGTCGATGTGAACTCTTGGGGGCGATAAGCCTGTTATCCCCGGCGTACCTTTTATCCGTTGAGCGACGGCCCTTCCATTCAGAACCGCCGGATCACTAAGACCTACTTTCGTACCTGCTCGAAATGTCTCTCTCGCAGTCAAGCTCCCTTATGCCTTTACACTCCACGACTGGTTTCCAATCAGTCTGAGGGAACCATCGCGCGCCTCCGTTACTCTTTGGGAGGCGACCGCCCCAGTCAAACTACCCACCAGACACTGTCCTTCGCCCGGATAACGGGTCGAAGTTAGAACCCTAAAATAGCAAGGGTGGTATTTCAAGGGTGGCTCCACCGAAACTAGCGTTCCGGCTTCAAAGCCTCCCACCTATCCTACACATACTATTCCAAAATTCAATGTCAAGCTGTAGTAAAGGTGCCGGGGTCTTTCCGTCTTTTCGCGGGTAGACGGCATCTTCACCGCCAATACAATTTCACTGAGTCCCTGGTTGAGACAGCGCGGAAGTCGTTACGCCATTCGTGCAGGTCGGAACTTACCCGACAAGGAATTTCGCTACCTTAGGACCGTTATAGTTACGGCCGCCGTTTACTGGGGCTTCGGTTCCGAGCTTCTCTGTCCGAAGACAGATAACAAGTCCCCTTAACCTTCCAGCACCGGGCAGGCGTCAGACCCTATACATCGTCTTGCGACTTAGCAGAGTCCTATGTTTTTAGTAAACAGTCGCTACCGCCATTTCTCTGCGACCCCCTTCAGCTATTCAAGTAAATTGAATCACTTAACGAGGGCACACCTTCTCCCGAAGTTACGGTGTTAGTTTGCCGAGTTCCTTAACCAGGGTTCTCTCAAGCGCCTTGGGATTCTCTCCCTACCTACCTGTGTCGGTTTACGGTACGATCACCTTGTCATCTCGCTAGAGGCTTTTCTTGGCAGTATGGGATCAATCAGTTTATGGGACAAGTCCCTCCTCATCACCTCTCGGCTTTTATAATAAAAGGACGGATTTTCCTATCCTTTCAGCCTACAGGCTTAAACCACCTAATCCAACAGGTGGATGACCTACCCTTCTGCGTCCCCCCATCACTCAAACGACAACACGGTGGTACAGGAATATTAACCTGTTTTCCATTACCTACGCCTTTCGGCCTCGGCTTAGGGATCGACTAACCCTGAGCAGATTAGCTTTACTCAGGAATCCTTAGGTTTTCGGCGAGCGGGTTTTTCACCCGCTTTATCGTTACTCATGTCAGCATAGTCTCTTCTGTTTCGTCCAATTGTCCTTACAGTCAATCTTCAGCCAAAACAGAATGCTCCCCTACCAATCTTCCGATAAATCGAAAAATTCCGCAGCTTCGGTAATACGCTTAAGCCCCGTTACATTTTCGGCGCAGACTCACTCGACCAGTGAGCTATTACGCTTTCTTTAAAGGATGGCTGCTTCTAAGCCAACCTCCTGGTTGTCTGTGCATTTCCACATCCTTTTCCACTTAGCGTATATTTAGGGACCTTAGCTGGCGATCTGGGCTGTTTCCCTCTCGACCATGGAACTTAGCTCCCATAGTCTGACTCCTGCAATAAAAGCTGACGGTATTCGGAGTTTAGTTAGGTTTGGTAATCTGATAGGACCCCTAGCCCATCCAGTGCTCTACCCCCGTCACTTAATTTGCAAGGCTATACCTAAATATATTTCGGGGAGAACCAGCTATTTCCAAGTTTGTTTGGCCTTTCACCCCTATCCACAGCTCATCCGAGCAGTTTTCAACCTACAACGGTTCGAGCCTTCACGCAATTTTACTTGCGCTTCACTCTGGCCATGGATAGATCACTTGGTTTCGGGTCTACTCCACGCAACTAATACGCCCAGTTAAGACTTGCTTTCGCTACGACTACACCTAACGGCTTAATCTTGCTACGTAAAGTAACTCGCTGACTCATTATGCAAAAGGCACGCGGTCACACAGCATATTGCCGAAGCAATACACATCGTGCTCCCACTGCTTGTAAGCAAACGGTTTCAGGTACTATTTCACTCTCCTCACCGGAGTACTTTTCACCTTTCCCTCACGGTACTTGTTCGCTATCGGTCGTCAAGTAGTATTTAGCCTTAGGAGATGGTCCTCCTAAATTCCCACAGGATTCCTCGTGTCCCGCGGTACTTGGGTGTTCGATCCAGAAAGTCTGATTCATTTCATCTACAGGACTGTCACCTTCTATGGTAAGCCTTTCCAGACTTTTCGATTATAAATCAGATTTGTAACTTTCCGACAGATCCGAAACTCCGTCTGATCGAATCCCACAACCCCTGTTATACAACGCTTTCGGGCTTGACATATAACAGGTTTAGGCTCTTTCCATTTCGCTCGCCGCTACTTTGGAAATCACAATTGTTTTCTTTTCCTGAGGTTACTTAGATGTTTCAGTTCACCTCGTTCGCTTCAACAGCCTATGTATTCAGCTGAAGATGTCCAGGCACTACCCCGGACGGGTTTCCCCATTCAGAAATCTCCGGATCAAAGCTTGTTTAGCAGCTCCCCGAAGCTTATCGCAGCTTGCCACGTCTTTCATAGCCTCTTGACGCCAAGGCATCCACCGTTTGCTCTTAATAGCTTAGCCACAAAATATTTGACACAAATATTGTGAACGCTTTTCTATATACTCATATACAAATTGTCAAAGAACTCACGAGGTTTTACCCTCGAGCACAAAGCTCAAAGCTGAAAGTCTATAATATTTAAGTGCTTTCAGATCTGAGCTTTAAACTCTGAGCAATCAATTGGTGGAGGTGAACGGGTTCGAACCGATGACCTCCTGCGTGCAAGGCAGGCGCTCTCCCAACTGAGCTACACCCCCTCAGATTGTTAATTCAATCAACAATCTTCAATCTTCAATCAAAGCTGGTGGGCCTGGATGGAATTGAACCATCGACCTCACGCTTATCAGGCGTGCGCTCTAACCGAACTGAGCTACAGGCCCATGAAGTTGTTGATTTAATACCGAGCCTATCATTAACTCGAAATTTAAAAGCAATAATTGATCTCTCAAAACTAAATAGTGACAGATGAAGTCAAGACTTACAATCTTTCTTCAGACCAATATTAATTATCTTGGCATCCTTAGAAAGGAGGTGATCCAGCCGCTGGTTCCCCAACGGCTACCTTGTTACGACTTCACCCCAATCATCAGCCATACCTTAGGCGCCTGCCTCCCCGCAAAAACGGGGTTAGCCCAACGACTTCTGGTACAACCAACTCTCATGGTGTGACGGGCGGTGTGTACAAGGCCCGGGAACGTATTCACCGTGGCATGCTGATCCACGATTACTAGCGATTCCAACTTCATGGAGTCGAGTTGCAGACTCCAATCCGAACTTAGAGCTGCTTTGTGGGATTAGCTCACCCTCGCGGGGTTGCAACCCTTTGTACAGCCCATTGTAGCACGTGTGTAGCCCTGGACATAAAGGCCATGAGGACTTGACGTCATCCCCACCTTCCTCCCCGTTAACCGGGGCGGTGTCTTTAGAGTCCCCGACATTACTCGATGGTAACTAAAGATAGGGGTTGCGCTCGTTGCGGGACTTAACCCAACATCTCACGACACGAGCTGACGACAGCCATGCAGCACCTGTCACCGGGTTCCCCGAAGGGCACGTTCCCTTTTCAAGGAACTTCCCGGGATGTCAAATCCAGGTAAGGTTCTTCGCGTTGCGTCGAATTAAACCACATGCTCCACCGCTTGTGCGGGCCCCCGTCAATTCCTTTGAGTTTTAGCCTTGCGGCCGTACTCCCCAGGCGGAACACTTAATGCGTTAACTGCGGCACAGCAGGGGTCAATACCCGCTACACCTAGTGTTCATCGTTTACTGCGTGGACTACCAGGGTATCTAATCCTGTTTGCTCCCCACGCCTTCGCGCCTCAGCGTCAGTATTGGTCCAGGAAGTCGCCTTCGCCACCGATGTTCCTCCTGATATCTACGAATTTCACCTCTACACCAGGAATTCCACTTCCCTCTCCCATACTCAAGTCCTCCAGTTTCAAATGCACTTCCGAGGTTAAGCCTCGGGCTTTCACATCTGACTTAAAAGACCGCCTACGCGCCCTTTACGCCCAATAATTCCGAATAACGCTTGCACCCCCCGTATTACCGCGGCTGCTGGCACGGAGTTAGCCGGTGCTTCCTTCAGTGGTACCGTCAATAAAAAATGTTATTGGCATTTATTATGTTCTTCCCACTTGACAGAGCTTTACGACCCGAAAGCCTTCATCACTCACGCGGTGTTGCTGCGTCAGGGTTTCCCCCATTGCGCAAAATTCCTCACTGCTGCCTCCCGTAGGAGTCTGGACCGTGTGTCAGTTCCAGTGTGGCTGATCATCCTCTCAGACCAGCTAACCATCGTAGCCTTGGTAGGCCATTACCCTACCAACAAGCTAATGGTACGCGGGCTCATCTCCAAATAATAGCTTACATGTAGAGGCCATCTTTGATCTCAAAAACCAGGGTTTTTGAGATATTATCCGGTATTAGCCCCGCTTTCGCGGAGTTATCCCAGATTCAGAGGTAGATTACCCACGCGTTACTCACCCGTACGCCACTTTACTATCTTTAGCAAGCTAAAGAGTTCTCGTACGACTTGCATGTGTTAAGCACACCGCTAGCGTTCATTCTGAGCCAGGATCAAACTCTCCAATTAAATAAAACTTTAAGTTGCATTTGCAACAAATTTACATGAGACCTAACTCACAAGCTGTCACTATTTAGTTTTCAAAGATCAATACTAACATTCTCTGCTACAATCTGCAAAAAATGCGCTCTCTATGTTCCAAAAGAATCTTTATTAGAATGTTTATTCAATTCTGTCAAGAAGTTTTTTTCTAAATATGAAAAAATATTTAATTGAAATATCCTCTCGACGTTTTCAGACAAACAAAAAGTTTATCAGTTAATCTGAAAGGGTGTTTATATTGGTTGAAGATTGAATTGTCAAGTAACATTTTTATAAAATCTTAATATTTTATGATTTCCCCAAAAGCTCCAATATGCCACACTAAAAAGCGGTGGCCAAAATAGCTTCGCGCAATCAATTTCAATTATATTTAATATATAATTTTGATTTTATGAAAATGTTTTTTACCGGCCCTTAATAATATTTCCTTATCATTAACATCATCGTCGGTTATCAAATATTCACTTGAATTAATTCGTTTACCGTTTATATATGCTCCTCCCTGCTTTATCAGCCTTGTTGCTGCGCTTCCTGATGAGGCAAGACCCACTGAATAAAACAACTTAAAGGCAGGAATGCCTGTATGCAAACGTTCTAACTCAAAAAATGAATGGGGCACTGAAACATCATCAAAATCAGCCTCATTCCTGGGAATCGTACTTGAGGGCATTATTTCCTCTGCTACAACACGAACGCCAAAAATACTTGACGCGGCATGATAAGCCTTTATTGCCTCTTCCCGACCATGAACGAGTTGAGTGGTTTCAAAAGCAAGGACCGTTTTAGCGTTGTTTAAATAATTACCCCCCAGGCTATCAACATTTCTGATTTCATCCATAGGCAAAAATGTATAAAGCGCCAAAAAACGGGCGACATCATTATCATCAGTATTAATCCAGTACTGGTAATATTCGTATGGACTAGTCCTTTCAGGATCAAGCCAGACAGCACCTTCAACAGTTTTACCCATCTTGGCTCCGCTGCTTGTGGTAATTAATGGAAAAGTAATACCAAAAACAGTCTCCTGGCGCATTTTTCGAACAAGTTCAATGCCACTTACCATATTTCCCCACTGATCACTTCCTCCCATCTGAAGCCTGCATCCGCAGGTATCAAAAAGATTCAGAAAATCATATGCCTGTAACAGCATATAATTAAACTCAATAAAGTTCAGCCCTTCTTCTGATTCAAGACGCATTCTGTAACTCTCTGCCTTAATCATTCGATTTACACTAAAATGCCTGCCGATATCTCTGAGAAACGGTATATATTTTAATTCAGTCAACCATTCGGCATTATTTAATACAAGGGCATTCTCTTTGCTGAAATCCATAAAGAGTGATAACTGTTTTTTTATACCAAGTGCATTATCTTCAACCATTTCAGGCGTAAGCAGTTTTCGCGTTTCGGTCTTGCCGCTCGGGTCTCCAACAAGCCCTGTCCCGCCTCCTATAAGAGCTATTGGACGGTGTCCATGTCTCTGCATATGGGCAAGTGCCATTATAGGGACAAGACTTCCAATATGCAGACTAGAAGCTGTTGGATCAAACCCTATATAGCCTGTGACATTTCCTTGATTGAAATATTCAACCAGCTCTTTATCATGGGTAGTTTTTTCAACAAAGCCGCGTTCATAAAGAGTATCTATCAAATTATCCATAAAATTTACCTATTTATTTGCATATTCGACTGCTCGGGTTTCTCTAATTACAGTAACCTTGATCTGGCCGGGGAATGTTAGAGACTCTTCAATTTTTTTTGCGATATCTCTGCTCAGCAGAATAGATTCCTCATCTGTAATAACTTCGCTTTCAACTATCACCCTGAGTTCTCTGCCGGCCTGAATGGCATAAGTATTTGAAACCCCTTTAAATGAACCAGCTATTTTTTCAAGGTCTTCCAGCCGCTTAATATAATTCTCAAGAAGTTCCTTTCTTGCCCCTGGTCTTGCAGCTGAAAGCCCGTCAGCAGCCTGCACCAGAAAGTCATAGACTGAATCAGGTTGTACATCTTCATGATGAGCAGCTATAGCATGCACGACCTGTGGAGATTCACCAAATTTTTTAGCGAGCCTGGAACCGATTAAAGCATGCGACCCGTCGACCTCATGATCGACCGCTTTCCCAATATCATGCAACAAGCCAATACGTCTTGCAAGTTTTTGATTAAGCCCTAATTCAGAAGCCATAACCCCACACAAAAACCCCACTTCAACCGAATGCTGCAAAACATTCTGCGAATAACTCGTCCGAAATTTTAACCTGCCAATGGTCCTAATTAGTTCCTTATGAATTCCATGCACTTCAAGATCAAAAGCAGCCTGTTCTCCAGCCTCCTTTATCGTCGAATCAACTTCCTTTTCAACTTTTTTCACAACATCTTCTATACGTGCAGGATGTATTCGACCGTCTGATATCAACTTCAAAAGTGAAAGCCTGGCTATCTCCCTCCGTACAGGATTAAAACCTGATAATATAACTGCTTCAGGAGTATCGTCTATAATAAGATCAATACCCGTAGCAGCTTCAATGGCGCGTATGTTGCGTCCTTCTCTTCCTATTATGCGCCCCTTCATTTCATCATTGGGAAGCTGAACAACCGAAACAGTCCTTTCAGCAACAAAATCTCCTGCATATCTCTGAATAGCAGTAGCCATAATTTTTTTTGCTTTTTTATCTGCCTGTTCATTCGCTTCATTTTCTATGCGTTTAATCAGCTTCGCGCCTTCATATCGTGCTTCATTTTCCATTGCCCTTACTAAAAGCTCTTTGGCCTGCTCAGCTGTTAAACCGGAGATTTTTTCAAGATACTGACTTTGCTCTTTTATTAGTTTATTATATTTTTCCTCATTTTGCTTAACATTATCAAGCTTTGTTATTAACTCTTTTTCTTTTTTGGAAATTTCTATATCTCTGCGCTCAAACTGCTCTATTTTTCTATCAAGATTCTCCTCTTTTTGTATTAATCTTTTCTCTCTTTTTTTTAATTCAGATTGGATCTCTTTTGTTTCAGCATCAAATTCACCCTTCATGCTTAAGAGTTTGTCTTTTGCTTCGAGCTTAGCCTCTTTTATCAGTGTTTCGGATCTCCGCTCAGCATTTTTCAGCATACGTGATGCTTCTATCTCAGCAGATTTAAGCTTTTTAGATACAAACCTTTCTTTTACGCAGTAAGCAACGGCACAACCTAACATAAAACCGATGATGCCAAATAATATATTATATGTATTCATTAATACTCTCCATAAATATCTATAAAGAATCCTGACTAAAAACAGGCGTTCTATTAGTAAAGAAATTTTTTACAAAACTATAGGGTTTTTAAAGCCAATAAGATTTTATGAGGTGAAACAGAGATGAAATATTCGGGAAGAATGACCCCCGCCTAAGAGCCGTGTAAGAATTTCTTTGAGCCCAAGCTCAAAGTGGGCGCCTTATAGTTTCTTTAGGCTTTTCTGTACAAGCAGAACATGCACACCAAAACCAGTGAAAGCTCCCTTTAATAAGAATGTTGGGTCAAAAAATATCTTCAAATCACGAGCACGGCAGGGGCCATACCTTTTAAAAAGGCAAGCAAAACCTATATATGTGCAAAAATATAAACAGAAATAATTGAAAAACAACTTATTTTAGCTTATTCGTTGTATTGTAGCTTGGCAACCAGCTTAAATTACTGCATATTGGCATCTAACATGCGTATTAAATCTGCTGAACGTTCAGAAAGCTTTTTTAATAAATCTGAATAATTCCTTTTTAACTCAAGGTTTTCATTAGCAATATTAAGAGCGGCTAAAATTAATATTCCTAATTTTGTAATATCAAACGATTTCCCTGATTGTTGAATTTCAACCTTGGCTACCTCTTTTACCAAGGATTCAGCAACCCTTTTTGCCTCTTTGGCTTCAGATTCAGCTTTAAATGTATAAGGCTGCCCAAATAATTCTATTGTAACGAATTCTTCCAATTAATAAGTATTCTTTCTTTTCAATAAACACATTCTGTCGGCTAAGATTCTATGGTATTATTCAATCTTGCCAGCAAACTATCAATCTTTGACCGCACCAGGCCCCTTTCTTCTGAATAATTCTCTTCAGCCTCAATCTTATGTTGAAGCTCTTTCTCTAACCTTTCAATCGTTGCTTTTAGTTCTGCGTTAGTCGATTCATGCCCTTTGCAAATATCAACAAGTCTTACAACTTTTTCTTCGATTTCTTCGAACTGTCTTAAAATTAATTCGTTATCCAATTTCACACCTCATTTTTATTTTTAATTCTTTTTGCAAGCTAAAGTCAAGATGTTTTACCTAAGGTGATTTTTCACGCATTATTTTTTCAACCTTTAATAGATCCACAGGAGTATTAACACCTATGACCTCTTCACAGTCTCTACTCACTAATACACCAATATTTTTTTTCTCTCTATAACCTATCTCGACAATATCTGTAAGATAAAGTTCTTCCTGAGCATTATTAGATTTAATTTCACAAAGAAAATTTAATAAAAGATCTTTTTTTATACAATAAATACCTGTATTTATAGCCTTTATTTTCTTTTGCTCGTCTGTTGCATCAGCATCTTCTACTATACTGGAAACATTCAAATTCTCATCAAATAAAACTCTGCCGTAACCAGCAGGATTATCAAGCTTAACAGCTAAGATTGTTATGTCATGCTTAGACTTAACATGCTTTTCCATAAGCCGTATAATTGTATCTGCACTAAGCAGCGGTACATCACCGCATAATACAACCACATCTTCTATGTAATCAGGCAAATAAGGCAGCGCACACAAAACAGCATGACCTGTCCCAAGCTGTTTTTTCTGCTCAGCATAGATAAGTTCTCCATTTGCAGATACAACCTTACGAACATCATCAGCCTGATTTCCTACCACCAGTATTATATTGTTCTTAACAACCTTTTTCGCTGTTTCAACAACATAAATTATCATGGGTTTGCCAAGAATTTTATGCATAACCTTAGCCACACTGGACTTCATACGTGTACCCATTCCCGCTGCAAGAATAATAACTGCAATCTTTTTTTCAATATTCTGCATCTTCAATTGCCTTTATCAGTAAAAAGTCCTGTTACTTAGAGATCGTTGGAAGAAGCATTTAAAATCAAACTTTCAGTTTTTGTATTATAACACAAAAAAAGGGCAAACCACATATGATTTGCCCTTTTTATAATAATTATTAAGAAATATTAATCTGTTATTTACTGATTATAGCCTTTATTATCTTGTCTCAGCAAGTTTAAGACGATACAGAGCCTTATGCAAGGCGGCTCTGGCTCTCTCATGATTAATATCCGGCTTCTTTGAGGCCAAACGCTCCTGAGCACGCTTTATAGCAGCTTTAACACGTGCCAAATCTATATCTCGCCTTCTCTCAGCAGACTCGGCCAATACAGTAACCTTATCAGGAAGTGTTTCTGCAAAACCACTGTTGATAAAAACGTATTTTTCAACCCCATTAAGATCTTTATAACGAAGCGTACCCAATTTAAGGGTTGTCAAAAAAGGGGTATGACCTTTCAAAGCACCAAATTCTCCAAGGGTACCGGGTGCTACAACTATTTGAGCCTCTTCACTCACAACAGAAGTTTCCGGTGTAACTACTTCTAATCGAATATTCCCTGCCATAATTTTCCCTCTTTTTTATAAAATTTATGCGCTGGCCATTTCTTTGGCCTTTGCAACAGCATCCTCAATACCACCAACCATATAAAATGCCTGCTCAGGGAGATCATCATGTTTACCTTCACAGATCTCCTTAAAAGCGCGAACAGTATCTTCGATCTTCACATATTTACCTGGTTTACCGGTAAAAGTTTCAGCTACATGGAATGGCTGGGAAAGGAATCTCTGCACCTTCCTTGCACGTCCCACTGTAATCTTATCTTCTTCAGACAACTCTTCAACTCCAAGGATTGCGATGATATCCTGAAGTTCTTTATATTTCTGCAGCATATTTTGAACCGTACGTGCAACCAGATAATGATCTTCACCTATGTAAGCAGCATCAAGAATCCTCGAAGTCGAATCAAGAGGGTCAACAGCAGGATATATACCAAGCTCGGTAATCTGTCTGGATAAAACAACAGTTCCATCAAGATGTGCAAATGTTGTTGCTGGCGCAGGATCTGTCAAGTCATCTGCAGGAACATATACACACTGAACAGCTGTAATAGATCCTTTAGTCGTTGATGTAATCCTTTCCTGAAGCTCACCAAGCTCAACAGCCAGTGTTGGCTGATATCCAACAGCAGATGGCATTCGACCAAGAAGCGCTGAAACTTCTGATCCAGCCTGAGTAAAACGGAATATATTATCAATAAATATCAAAACATCCTGGCCTTCTTCATCACGAAAATATTCTGCGGCTGTTAATGCAGAAAGAGCAACACGAGCCCTTGCTCCGGGAGGTTCGGTCATCTGCCCATAGATAAGAGCAGCCTTTGGAAGAACACCTGAATCTTTCATTTCATGGTAGAGATCATTACCTTCACGGGTTCGCTCACCAACACCGGCAAATACAGATATGCCACCATGCTGCATTGCGATATTATGAACCATCTCCATCATAACAACTGTTTTACCGACTCCGGCACCGCCAAACATTCCCATCTTGCCACCACGGGGAAACGGTACAAGCAGATCAATAACCTTAACACCGGTTTCAAGAACACGAACCGTTGTATCCTGATCAGTAAATGCGGGCGCTTGTCTGTGTATAGGCAACATCTTTTCCTGGCTTATCGGCCCTAAACCATCCACAGGTTTCCCAACCACGTTGAGGACTCGACCAAGTCCTGCCTCGCCAACCGGCATCATTATTGGTGTGCCGGTATCCTTAACAGGCATACCTCGCACAAGACCGTCTGTAACATCCATGGCAATAGTTCGGACAACATTATCACCGAGATGCTGAGCAACCTCAACAACTAGATTGTCTGGTTCATCACTGATAGTCTTGTTGCTAATGAGAAGTGCGGTAAGGATTGTAGGCAATTTACCCTGCTCAAACTCTACATCAACGACAGGCCCCATAACCTGCGTAATTTTACCTATATTCTCTCCCATCTATAAACCTCCAAATTTGTTATTGGTTCCCCGTTATTCGATTAACGATTAACAAATAACGATTAACTGTTTCAGGATTATCCTTTAAGCGCCTCAGCACCACCGACTATATCCATCAAATCAGCGGTAATAGATGCCTGTCTTGCCTTGTTATATGCCAAAGAGAGGCTTTCTATCATGTCATCACAGGCATTTGTTGCATTATCCATAGCTGTCATACGCGCAGCATGTTCACTTGTCGATGTTTCCAAAAGAGCACTGTATAACTGTACAAAAATGTTTTTAGGAAGCATGTCTCCCAAAAGCTCATCTGTTGAAGGTTCGCAAATATGTTCTGCAAGATAAGGCTTTCCCTCCTCATTTTTATCTTCTTCAGACGATTCAATTGGCGATACTGGAAGAAGCTGTTTGAGCACAGGAGTTTGTTTAGCCATACTTATAAATTCTGAATATATTATGTAAACCTCATCATATTCTCCGTCAAGGAATCCATCAATAATCTTCTGGCCCGAAACAGATGCTATATTAAATCCAAATTTAGATCCAACAATCCCAAGATACTCATCTAATCTCGGAATTGATAACCTGCGGCACCAGTCACGCCCCTTTTTACCAAAACTGGTAAATGACAGCTCTATATTCTCTTCTGACTTTTTGTCTAATAATTTTTTTGCCTCTGTAACTAAGTTTGTGTTAAAGCCAGCGCACAAACCTCTGTCAGAAGTGCATAAAACAACATTGATCTTTTTAACCTCTTCGCGTGGAACCAGAAGCGGACTTGCCTCTTCTCCCGCCTTTTCTGAAAGACTCCCAAGAACTTCGGCAAATTTCACGGCATATGGCCGGAACGCCTCCATTTTTGACTGAGAACTCCTAAGTCTGGAGGTAGCAACCATATTCATGGCCTTTGTAATTTGCTTTGTCTTTTTTACTCCAGCTATTTTTGTTTCTACTTCTTTTAATGTAGCCATAAAATCCAGCCTTTATCTTTTATGTTTTAAGGGTTACAGATTATATACATTAAAAATATATTATTTTACTAATCTGTACTACGCTTATTTTATGGTATCTTTAAACTCGTTGTCATAAGCATTCAAGGCTTCTGTCATTGTCTTATCCAGATCATCAGAGATTTTTTGTTCCGCATCAAGCCCTTTAAATACCTGCGGATACTTCTCTTCTATAAATGAATAAAGGCCAGCCTCATATTTTCCAAGAACCTCAACAGGATATTTATCTAAAAAGCCTTTGGTTCCGGCATAAAGTATGGTCACCTGTTTTTCCATGCTTAACGGCTTATACTGAGGTTGTTTTAAAATTTCCACCAGCCTTGCGCCTCGAGTCAGCTGAGCCTGAGTTGCCTTGTCCAGATCGCTTCCAAATGCGGCAAACGCCTCAAGCTCTCTGTACTGGGCCAAATCAAGCCGGAGACTACCGGCCACCTGCTTCATTGCTTTGACCTGTGCAGCGCCACCAACACGTGAAACAGAAAGACCAACATTAATTGCGGGCCTTACACCAGCAAAAAACAGAGATGGCTCAAGATATATCTGACCATCGGTAATGGAAATAACATTTGTAGGAATATAGGCAGAAACGTCACCAGCCTGGGTTTCAATAATTGGAAGCGCTGTCATCGAACCTGCTCCAAGTTCATCATTAACCTTTGACGCACGTTCAAGAAGACGTGAATGATTGTAGAAAATATCACCAGGATAAGCTTCACGTCCAGGAGGACGCCTCAAAAGCAGAGATACCTGGCGATATGCTACGGCCTGTTTTGAAAGATCATCATATACAATAAGTGAATGCTGACCTTTATCGCGAAAATATTCTCCCATTGCACATCCTGCATAAGGCGCAACATACTGCAATGTTGCAGGGTCACTTGCACACGCAGAAACAATGGTTGTATATTCCATTGCCCCATGCTTCTCAAGAATAGCATGGACCTGAGCTACTGTTGACTTTTTCTGTCCGCAGGCAACATAAACACAAAATACATCGGTATTCTTCTGCGCCAGAATTGCGTCAATTGCAACAGCTGTTTTGCCTATCTGCCGGTCACCGATAATCAGCTCACGCTGGCCACGTCCAACAGGCGTCATTGCATCAACAGCCTTTAAACCAGTATAGCATGGTTCATGCACACCTTTTCTGGCGATAACACCGGGCGCAACACTTTCAACATTTCTGAACTCCTTTGTGTCAATAGGCCCCTTTCCGTCAATAGGTTCACCGACTGCCGAAACAACACGGCCCAGAACTGCCTCACCAACGGGAACCTGTGCGATACGTCCAGTACGCTTAACCATATCGCCTTCTTTAATGTGAATGTCTTCGCCCATAATGGCAACACCCACATTATCTTCTTCAAGGTTCAATACAAGACCTAAAACATTGCCCGGAAATTCAACAAGCTCCAAAGCCATTGCCTTTTCAAGTCCATATACCCTGGCAATACCATCACCTACTGATAATACGACACCTGTCTCGCTTAATTCAACTTTATTGTCGTAATCTGCAATCTGACCCCTAATTATTTGACTTATTTCTTCAGCTTTTAGTTCCATTAGACACCCTCACCCTTTTTTAAAGATTCTCTCATATTGAGTAACTGGGTTTTAACACTGCCATCTAAAACAAGGTCCCCGATCCTCGTAACAATCCCGCCTATGAATTCAGCATCCTGTTTCACCTCAAGAATAACATCCTTGCCAGTTTTTTTCGACAAAGCGCTAGTGATTTTGTCAACAGCCTCTGATGTAAGCTCAGTTGCCGAAATCAGGGTTGCACGAGCAATCCCCTTTAACTCATCTGCAAATTTGTGATAAAATTCGTTTATAGTCCGCAGAAATCCAATCCTTCCTTTCTCAAAAAGCAGTAACAGATAGTTTTTCATCGTCACAGAAGGATTTAATCTGTCAATGATTGCCTGCAAAACTTTTTTACGACTTGAAATATCATAAAGAGGATTACAAATTGCTTGTTCAAGCTCAGCCTCTCTTGCGACTAAACCCGAAATACTGTCAAGCTCCTCTCTATAAACTTCAGCCTGACCGTCATCTTCACCAATAAGTAGAAGCGCCTTGGCATAACGCCGTGCTATAGCCAAATTTTTCATTAGGCCACCACCTTATTTAAATATTCATCTATAAGTTTATCCTGATCTTCATTAGTAATTCTGCTTTTTATAATTTCTTCAGCCTTTATTAAAGCTTTTTCAAATATCTCTTCCTGAAGTTTAGACTTAGCCTGTTTTAACTCGTTTTCAATATTTCTGCCAGCCTGATCCTCAAGTTTTTTGGCTTCCAATTCAGCCTTCTCGAGTATTCTTATTTTAGCTTCCTGTCCCTGTTTAACGTATTCTGCTATTATCCTTTCAGCCTCCTTGTCAAGCAGGGAAAGTTTTTCATTATATTCGGCCAGCTTTTTTTCAGCCTCACTTTTCTTAGACTCCAAGTCGTCTAATTGATCTTTTATCCCTTTAATACGACCATTTAGAGCTTGTGCCAAAGGTTTGCGCAGAAGAAAAAACAAGCCAAGAGCTAAAACCGTAAAATTCATAACCTTGTAAGTATCAGTAGCTACCCAGCCTTTTGGGGCGGCAGGCTCTCCATGCTCCCCTCCGGATGAGCTCAATGCGATTCCGGAAAATATAAAAACTGAAACCACAATCATAACTGCGATTAAAGCAAGCTTCCGGCTGACACCAGGCTCTTTTTTATTGAACAGCTTCATTAAAAAGCCCTCCCCAGAATTTTTTCACCAATAGAATTTGCGAATGAATCAAGTTCCTGCTGTAGCGACTCACTGGCGACATGGACATCCTTTGCAACTTTTTTTCGAACCTCCGCTAAATTTGCCTGAGCCCTCTTATTTATTTCCTCGATTATCTTTTTTTCTTCATCGCCAGCTTCCTGCAGCAAAACCCCTTTTTCATTCAAACCCTTAACCCTTGCATCCTTAATGCCATCTTTAAAGGCATCATCCCTTTCCTTAACATCTTTTTCGGTCGTATCAATACTCTGCTCAAAACCGGTAATTTTTTCTTTTCTCTGGATTAGAACCTTACGGATCGGTTTATATAATACAACGTTCAAAATCCATATTAAAAAAATGAAATTAACGATCTGAATAAAAAGTGATCCATCCATGCTAACCATAAAGAATCCTCCGCCACAGATTATTATAATAAATTTAGTTGTATTTTAGCAAAAAACCATTTCCATGACTGCGGCGTTCCATAGCATTTGAAACATTATATTGTCAAAGCTTTTTTTAGTTTTTATTTAAATTATTAAGTCTTTTGACCGAATCTGCTGCCCGTACAGTTTTCTTTTGCATTTTTAATAATAGTCCCGCCAAAAGTTAGATTATTGAATCTTCGCAGCGCCTTAAACAAATTAATCCATATTGCAATTTTACTCTATTAAAAACCTCCTCATGCTTATATTCAGCAAGATACCGATACAAATCATCAGGGTTATTATCGACGAACCGCCATAACTGACAAAAGGCAGAGGCACACCCACAACAGGCATTAAGCCCATTACCATGCCGATATTTATAAAAATCTGCCAGGCTATCAATGCGGTAATTCCGCTGGCAAGCATGGTGCCAAAAACGTCTCTGCATCCATAGGCAATACTCAGGCCTCGAATAATGAACATCAGAAATATGACCAGGATTACTAAAGACCCTATAAACCCCCATTCCTCAGCTAAAACTGAAAATATGAAATCAGTGTGCTGTTCAGGCAAAAATGCAAGTATGTTTTGAGTCCCCTTAAGAAACCCTTTCCCGCAAATCATTCCGGAACCTACGGCAATTTTGGATTGAATAATATGATAACCAGCCCCAAGAGGATCAAGATCAGGATTTAAAAATGTTAATATCCTCTGTTTTTGGTATTCTTTAAGCAAAAACCATATAGCGGGCATCAATATAGAACAAAAAGCCGTTATATATAAATACGAACGCTTTTCAATTTTTACAAAAATAGTCATTGAAGCAGCAATCAATACAATTAACATAGCTGTCCCCAAATCAGGCTGTCTTACTATCAATATAAAAGGTATTAAAATTAATATTAACGGCCTTATCAATTCTCGCAACCTTAAACCGGTAAGACACGCATTCTTTGAATAATAACGTGCAAGAACAATTATTACAGCTATTTTGACTATCTCAGAAGGCTGAATTGAAACAGGGCCCAATATCAGCCAGCGCCTTGCGCCTCCTGCATAAGTCCCGAAAAATAATACTCCAATCAAAAGAATTATGCATATTGAATAGATCGCGTAAGCCCATTTTTCCAGCAGCCTGTAATTAAACAAAAAGCAGAATACCATTGCAATTAAGCCGGCAGAATACCAGATCAACTGTTTTATAAACAGTATTTTATGTGGGCCAGTATCTCCTGCCATTACAGCACTGTAAAGAATCACAAGCCCTATGAAACCAATCAAAAAGGTCAAACCTAAGAGGCTCCAATCAAAAAATTTTATAAGCCGCCTGTCAAACATATATAATTCTCAAATTAAGTTATAACTACCTATCGCTCCAAATAGGTCTTTATCAATTCTCTGGCAATTGGAGCTGCCGTGCTTGAGCCATGCTCTCCGTGTTCTATAATTACGGCAACAGCAATCTTTGGCTTATCAGAAGGAGCAAAGGAAACAAACCATGCATGCGGTTTTAAATTATATGCCAAATCCCGCTCATCATTATCTTCATTCTCATTCCTGCCGACGACCTGGGCCGTGCCTGTTTTTCCGCTAATATCAAGACCATCAATACGTACTATATTTGCCGTTCCTTTTTTAGAATTTACAGCATTCCATAATCCTTTTTTTACAATTTCGAGCGTCTGACTGCTTGCAGGCAATTTGGCTGCAATTTTCTTTTTACTGTCAAAATCAGCGTTCTTTAAGACTTTACCCTCAGGCGTTTCAATTTTCTTTACGATAAAAGGCTCATATCTTACACCACCATTTGCTACTGCTGAAATCAAAACTGCGGCCTGCAAAGGAGTTACAAGGTTATATCCCTGCCCTATTGCCACCGAAAGAGTCTCCCCCGGCTGCCACGCAACGCCAATGCGACGCTTTTTCCAGGCAGCGGTCGGAACCAATCCAGATGCTTCATAATCAAGATTTATCCCCGTAGCAGACCCAAGCCCGCAGGCCTTGGCATACCATGCAAGCCTGTCAATTCCCAACTTTTGACCGGTCTGATAAAAAAAAACATCGCATGATTCAGCTAATGCACTTAAAACATCAATATTATCATGCCCCTGTTTTTTCCAGCATCGGTATTCACGACCCTTGAATTTATAATAACCAGGACAATAAAACTTGGTATTTCTATTTATAACACCTTCCTCAAGGCCGGCAATGGCTGTTACAATTTTATAAATGGATGCTGGGGGGTATTCTGCCTGAATTGCCTTGTTTTCCATAGGCCTCAACCGGTTGGAAGCCAGCGAATGCCACTGTTCATGAGACATGCCGCCCACAAAATCATTCTGGTCAAATGAAGGGCTGCTTGCCATGGCAAGTATCTCTCCGGTACAAGGGTCCATTGCCACTACTGCGCCTGCCATACCTTTTAAAAGCTCTTCAGCCTTTTGTTGAAGCTTAAGATCAATGGTAAGATAAATATTGCAGCCTGAAAGAGCATTAACCTTTTTCAGAATTCTAACGATCTGTCCAGTAGCATTTACCTCCACCTGCCTGCCACCTTTTTTTCCCCTTAAATAACTCTCATAAACCTTTTCAACTCCGAATTTCCCGATAAAATCCTCACCTCTGTATCGTGAATATTTTTCATCTTTAAGCTCTTCCGGGCTTATTTTGCTTAAATATCCTATGAGATGTGCGGCAATCTGCCTGTTAATGTACTGCCTTTGAGGTTTTACATTTACTTCAATTCCGGGAAGATCATATTTGTGAGCATTAATTACAGCCAGCACATCCCTGCCGATGTCCCGTTTCAATAAAAATGGTTTGTATGCTGATATGCCTCTGCATTTTTTAATCCTTGACATAATATCATCCGCAGAAATGCCTGTATAATAAGACAGATTTTCGATCGTACTATTAACTGGTCTGGCATCATTTAGAATTATACTCAAATCAAAGGATGGTCTGTTGTCCACCAGCAATTTCTCATTACGGTCATATATAAGGCCTCTTGGGGGATCTATACTCTGCAGACGGATACAATTATTTTCAGAAAGTCGGCTGAACTCCTCCCCTTCAATCACCTGCAAATAAAATAATCGGAAAACAAGCACAGTAAAAACAAGTATTACAAAATACATGGTAACGATTAATCGCTTTTTAAACCATTCAATGTCAGCTGTTTTTAAATATTTTCCCATGAATGTGCCGTTTTTACTATCTGTCTATTTCTGATGAACGTTGACGCGATAAAACATCAGCCACTTCGCTAAAGAATCTCTTAGAGCCGTTATATGCAAAATTATAAAGTTTAATAATAAGAGGCCCGGTAAATACTGCCCATAAAACCTGGTATGTAAAACTTTTTACTATGTTTGAAGAAAACTGAATACCCGGCTCTAACATTGCAGAAGTTCCAAATAATATCATATTCTCTGTCAAAACAACTGCTGCAACAACCAAAGACAAAATAATATAATTTGTTATATGAAAGATTTTTTTAAATTGGCTCACTCCGATATAAAGCCAAAAATAGGTTGTTAAATACAGACCAAAAGGACATCCGGAAAGGCTGTCCATCAATAATCCCATAAAAATAGAAACAGGTATGCCTTCACGTATACCTAAAAAAGCCCCCATGAAAATTACATAGAGGGCTAAAAGATCATAAAATGTGTTAAACAGGGGAATATACGGTAAAACAGTTGTCTTGAAAATTACCAGACACAGACACGCACAAATATGAAAACAATAGATCATTACTCACTCACATCTGATATTAATTTGTTTTTTATCGAGGGGCTCAATAAAACTAAAACTTCTTCCAGTTTTTCAAAATCAACATAAGGCTTAACCACTACCTCATGAAACATGCCGGAATTAAGCCTGGCAACTTCTGAAACCCTGCCAATACGAAGTCCTTTGGGAAAAACAGCATCTAAACCAGATGAAACAATTGCATCGCCGACTTTAATATCATGCTTAAGAAGGGCGTATACAAAAAAACAGCGTCCTGAAGAACCGCCCTTTACAATCCCGCGGGCTCTGGTTCTTTGCACAAGCCCATCCACAGCACTAATCTGATCAACAATCAGAAGCGCCTTGGAAGAATTTAATGAAACATCAATGATCTGGCCCACTATTCCTTGCGGCACTAATACCGGCAGCCCTTTTACCACACCATCTGCTTTGCCCTTGTCTATTATTATAGTTTTAAACCATGGAGAGGGATCTTTGCCGATTACCTCGGCGACAAGCATTTTTCTGGATACATTTTTTCGAAAATTTAATAATTTTCTAAGCCTGATGTTGAAAATTTCAATTTCATTAAACTGGTTATTTTTTTCAACAGCCCTGCCCAGCGCCTGCTTAAGCTTATCGTTTTCGTATTTTACTCCAACAAGATAAAAATAATGGCCCCATATATTTCTTACAGAAAAAATCGAACGCGTAACAACCTTTTGCAAAGGAGCAACAAATGAAATGACTATTTTTTCGAAACTGTGGGAATGATAACGGCGGCTTGTAATAGAAAGGACTATTAGATTAACAGCAATTAAAACAATCACACCAACGATCATTACAATCTTTTTTGAAAACATGAGATTATATAATCATAACCTGTTTTAAGATTTCAATAGAATCAATAGCTTTACCTGAACCAAGAGCAACGGCTAATAATGGTTCATCGCTTATTGTTATGGGAAGGCCGGTTTCTTCCTTAAGAAGTTTGTCTAAATTTTTCAACAAGGCACCACCCCCTGTCAATACAATTCCCCTGTCAACAATATCCGCAGCAAGCTCAGGCGGAGTCTGCTCCAGGGCAATCTTTATTGTTTCAACAATCGCATCAATCTGTTCGGAAATCGCCACTCTGACCTCTTCTGAATCAATAGACAAAATTTTTGGAATTCCAGACGCAAGGTCCCTGCCCCTGACCTCTATCATTTCCAGACTCTCCAAATCAGGATATGCATTACCAATAGTCGTTTTAATTATCTCAGCCGTTCTCTCACCGATTAGAAGATTATACTTTCTTTTTATGTACTGTATAATTGAAGCATCCATCTTGTCACCAGCCACCCTTATAGATCTGCTGTAAACAATTCCTGCCAGAGAAATCACAGCAACTTCTGTTGTGCCACCGCCAATATCAACAACCATATTGCATGTTGGTTCGGTAATAGGCAGATTCGCGCCTATTGCCGCTGCCATGGGCTCTTCAATCAAAAATACCTCTCGCGCACCTGCCGACTCGGCAGATTCGCGAACAGCACGTTTCTCAACCTGAGTAATCCCTGATGGCACTGCAACAATAATCCTCGGCCTGACAAAAGTTCGTCTGTTGTGAGCCTTGTGAATAAAATGCCTAAGCATTGCTTCAGTTACCTCAAAATCAGCAATAACTCCGTCACGCATGGGACGGATCGCAACTATATGACCGGGCGTTCTCCCAAGCATATTTTTTGCCTCAAGGCCGACAGCCAGAACACGATTTTTACTTCTTTCATCGGTTCTTACCGCGACTACTGAGGGCTCGCTTAACACTACCCCTTTTCCTTTGACATAAACAAGGGTATTAGCTGTGCCAAGATCTATGGCAAGATCATTAGAAAATACACCTAAAAAGTCACTAAAAAAACCCATAAATCCTCATTTCCGCTTACATAATGAGAAGACTTTGCAAAACCTATATTTGTTTGTCATTCCGACTAAAGGAAAAAATCTTGTTAGAACTGAATTGTCAAGACTGCTCATTGTTGACACTTCTCGAAATGACAAATTTCAAAGACCTCAGGGAGAGAGCTTTGCAAAACTCTTAAAGATATGTATGCAATAAAATTCATTTAACTATAAACTTCATCAATTTATCAAATGTTTTATATTATTACAAGCGAAATATCATTTGAATATGGAATATAAGAAAAGAAAATTAAGTTTTTGACAAACCTGTTAGTGAGACCTTTGAAAAATGTTCAATTTTGTTCAAGTTCAAGGAAGGTGAAAATTTTAAACATAGGAATACATTGAGTATTTCGAGGCTTAAAATTTGAGTTTACCCCGTAGCTCCGGCAGATGGTACTGGGGCCTGACGCAGTAATTGGGCAAAAGGGGAGGTTTTGCAAAAGTCTCTTAGTTTGAAAAACTAAGCATAACCTTATTGTGTATTTTTGGTCTGAATAATTTTATTTTAATATTTTCACGCGATGGATGCACACGGTTAGTCAAAAGTATAACTACAATGCGTTGTTCAAGGTCCATCCAGAAGGAGGTGCCTGTAAAACCAAGATGTCCTACACTTGTTTTTGAAAAATAGTCACCACAACTGGATCCAGCTAATAATGGTGTTTCAAATCCAAGAGCTTTATCTGTTCCCTTATGCTGCTTAAAAAAAGTCTGAAGCAGATTTTTGTCAAACAGCCTGATTGATGACTCACCATGAAAATCCGATAACAAAGCAGATAGAAGAATATGCAGACTGCCGGCAGATCCAAAGAGGCCTGCATGTCCTGCAATGCCCCCAACCACACGGGCGTTCTCGTCATGAACTATTCCCTCAAGAAGAATATTTCGCCAGGGGCATATTTCAGTTGCTGCGAAACGTTCTATGGCAAGATCTGAGTCAACACCTGCAAAAAAAAGCCCGGTGTCTGAGTCAATACCGAGATGTCTGTATATTTCATCGTTTACATAATGGTCAAGGCGCCTTCCAGTAACAATTTCAACAATCCAGCCAAGAATCATAAATCCAAGATCGCTGTATAATACTTTTTCTCCTGCTGGATACAGCATGGGTTCCTTTATAAGAAGGCTCTTTAAGGCATCCTTTCTTGCGTCAGGAGAAAAATTGATAAGTTTATAATAATATTCACGATAATCAGGAAGACCGGAAGTATGACTTAAAAGGTGTTTTATCTTTATTTGCGCCTTGTCTGTCTTTTCAAACTCAGGTAATACATCCCCCAGGTTTTGTTCAAGATCCAGCCTTAAATCCTGAACAAGCCTCATAACAGCCATTGTCGTTGCAAGCGGTTTTGTAAGGGACGCCAAATCAAAAATAGTGTCAATTGTCATTTTACGTTTTGAGAATATATTGGCATATCCATAAGCCTCAAAAAAAACAGTTAAATCATCTTTTGCAACTAAAATCACCGCGCCTGGAAAAACCTGATCAGATATTGCGAATCTCATAAGGCTGTCGACTTGTTCAAAATTATTAGTCATTTTCACCACGGAGTTTTTTTGCGGTTGCAGGTTCATGAAACGACAATACCTGCTGTTTTGTATCAAGGGTTGCATTAAGACCGATCGGAATTGTAATATTATTTTTTTCATGTCCTACTTCAAAACCTGCAAGTATAGGCAGATCACGTTTATTGAAAATATTGTCCACAATCCCGACAATTTCACTAAAAGAGCCGCAATCCTTAAAAGAACCAAGGATAAGTCCTGACAGACCTTCAAAACATCCAGCAAGTTTCATATGGCTTAGCATTCTATCTATTCTGTAAACTGCCTCACCCTTATCTTCAAGAAACAATATATGCCCTTTTAACTCAGGCTCAAATGGAGTGCCAACAAGATGGCATAAAGTCGTGAGATTACCTCCGGCAACTGGACCTGCAGCCAGGCCATGCCTTATTGTCACACCTCTTTCCGGCCTTATTGCAAGCTTTAAATCTGATGAAACAGCAGCCAGCAGAGCTTCTCTTGTTTTAATGGAAGCATCTCCAAGACCTGTCACCAAGGGCCCATGAAACACAACAAGACCGCATTTTGAATATAAAATTGATAAAATTGCAGATATATCGCTGAATCCAACAAAAATTTTCGGGTTTTTTTTAATCAACTGAAAATCCAATAACGAAAGTATCCTTATGGACCCGAATCCGCCTCTTGCACAAAAAACAGCCTTTATTTTCCTGTCGGCAAAAAAGATGTTTATCAGGTCTGCCCTGTGCAAATCCGGCCCGGCAAGATAACCTTTTTTCATATAAATATTATCAGGAACAACTGTATGAAAACCCATGGATTCTATAACTGCAATACCACGTTCAAACTTTTCCATGTCAAATGGGCCAGCAGGAGCAACTATTCCAACAGTATCTCCCTGTCTGAGTCTGGGAGGTATAACAGTTTTTGTTTTCTGAATTTTCATCTTCTACTTTCAATCAAAATTATTATATCATGTCTTGACACGAAATATTAATAGTATTAATTTGTCGAGTCAGTCGGGGCGTGGCGCAGACTGGTAGCGCACTTGGATGGGGTCCAAGGGGTCGGAGGTTCAAATCCTCTCGCCCCGACCAAACAAACCTTAACCCTTAAAGATTTCGTTCAACTTCGCTTGCCACTCATCTTCGGCGAGCACTTCAAATCGTAATACTTTGTCCTTCGTCACAAGGCCCAGTTCAGTCCAGCTTCTTAATTCAGCTTCTTTAGTGTATATCGTCCTTTCCTGACAATATTTCATGATCCGGCTTGAAGATATGGCTTCTGTTTAATAACCTTTTCTTTTAGATAGTTAAAAACATCAGGCCCCTCTTTTGAGGGATTCTCTTTACCTATTGCTATCTGGTGCATCAGGTCAATTTTCTTCTTGTCAAGAATGCTTGTCTGAGAATCAATAAGCTTAAGCAAATTATAGGTTAAGCTGTACATTACAACAGGGCCAAAAAGATCTTCGTTGTTTTTACCCTTGCTCAAAGCGCCAATAATATGGTGATCAGCTATTCTCATTGCCTTTGTCGGAAAGCTGTATTGAAGTAAATCGGCAAATAAAATAAGAGATTCAACAACGCCGGCGGCGTCTCCTGTTTCCAGAGCTACCGTGCCATCCTTCTTGATTGCCTCAATATCAGATTCATTATAAGACAGATCCAGCATTCCGATACATTCGTTCTGGATAGTTTTAACGGATTCCTCCCTTTTGCTAAGGACCACGTCTTTATCATTTAATATCTTGATAACATTTCGTATGTTAAGCATCTCCTTAACAGTAGGACTTTTACGCAATACAATATCTTCGACAGTGGTTTTATAAATAGCAAGTCCATTATCAAGCACCAGAATCCTTTTCATGTCACTATCTTCCTGAAAAATATAGAGATCAAGATCACGCTCCTGTATGAACCCATAAGAACCCGCCTTAAGAAGATCGCGCATTGTTTGCTTGTCTAAGTTGCGGCCACTGTCAGAAGACCCGATAGAATTAAGCACTTTCATTGTCATATTATCTATGTTTATTTTTTTAAAAAGATTTTCTTTAAAAGACATGTCTGTCCCCTTTTCTTGATAATTTTTTATATAATCTCATCATTTTTTTCAGAAAAAAACTTAATACTTTTTATAATAAATATAGGTAGTCAAAGTCAATTAATAAGCTTCAAACAGAATAAATCAAATTACGGGTTGATTATAATAAAGATTATGTATATATTTTTCAGGTTAAACTTTTCGTTTAAGCATAAGTTAAGTTATTTGAAAGTCTGGATTTTACGAACTCGCAAATACTTACTTGCAACTCATAGTTTTAAAGGAATAGAGGAGTAAAATATGGATGATTATGCAGAACTGACATATGGGGGCAAAACATATAAACTTCCGGTTGTCGAAGGCTCAGAAAAGGAAAAGGCTATAGATGTTTCTACGCTCCGAAAGGATACTGGTTTAATCACGCTTGATCCGGGGTTTCCCAACACCGGCAGCTGTATCAGTTCTATTACATTTATGAATGGCGAAAAGGGTATTCTGCGTTATCGAGGCATACCTATTGAACAGCTTGCAAAGCATTCAACTTTTACTGAAACAGCATATCTTTTGATAAACAGGGTCCTTCCCACAAGAAAAGAGCTTAATCGCTTTTCAGTTTTACTGAATGATCATTCTCTTGTGCACGAGGATATGCAGATCTTTTACCAGAATTTCCCACGGCATTCTCATCCAATGGGCATTCTGTCATCAATGGTCAGTGCTCTGAGAAGTTTTTATCCAGAACTTCTGTCAGTAGAAGAGGAGATCAACATAACAGTTACGAGGCTTCTTTCAAAAATCAGAACCCTGGCAGCCATGTCTTATAGAATATCAAGGGGTCATAAGGTTGTCTATCCCAGAAGCGATCTTCCTTATTGTGCAAATTTTTTAAACATGATGTTTGATAATCCTGTAAAACCCTATAAAATACACAGGGATGTTGAAAAGGCATTAAATGTTTTCTGGATTCTTCATGCTGATCATGAACAAAACTGTTCAACATCGGCGGTAAGGCTTGTTGGAAGCGGAAGAGTTAATCTTTATTCTGCGATTTCAGCCGGAATAGCAGCGCTCTGGGGCCCGCTGCACGGAGGAGCAAATCAGGCAGTTATTGAAATGCTTTCAGTAATACAAAAAAACAACGGGGACTTAACTGCTGCCATTAAAAAATCCAAAGATAAAAATGATCCTTTCAGATTAATGGGTTTTGGTCACAGAGTTTATAAAACATATGATCCACGTGCTAAAATAATGAAAAAAATGTGCGACAAAGTTCTAAAAAAACTCAAAATAGACGATCCTCTGCTTGACCTGGCAAAGAAGCTTGAAGAAATTGCATTAAATGATAGTTATTTTAAAGATCGCAATCTATATCCTAATATTGATTTCTACAGTGGTATAATGCTGCGCGCAATGGGCATTCCAACAAATATGTTTACCGTGATGTTTGCAATCGGAAGACTGCCAGGATGGATAGCTCAGTGGAAAGAAAGCGCTGATGATCCCAACTGGAAAATAAGCCGCCCTCGCCAGATCTATATGGGAAACGAAAAAACTGAATTTATTCCCATTGATAAAAGAAAATAAATAAATGGATAAATCAGATTCTTTGCTGGCATATGTAAAACCTGTTGCAAAAGAGATGTTTCAAGGCACCAGCGGAAGTCACGACTGGGAGCATACGCTTAGAGTGTACAGATTATGCAAACGAATAGGAAGGGCTGAAGGGGCGGATATGGTTGTGCTCCTCACAGCAGCTTACCTGCATGATATTGGCAGGTGCTTTCAGGATGCATCGCACGGCAAAATATGTCATGCTGAAAAAGGCGCTCAAATAGCGCTGCCCATAGTAAAACAACTCTCCCTTTCAGAAAAACAAAAAGAAAATATTATACACTGTATAAAATCTCACAGATTCCGTTGTAACCAGACGCCTGAAACAATTGAAGCAAAAGCGTTATTCGACGCAGACAAACTCGATGGAATAGGCGCAATTGGAGTAGCCAGAGCATATCTGTTTGCAGGCGAAATCGGCGCAATGCTTCACAATCCTGATATCAGCGTTGAAAAAACCAGGTCATATTCAAAAGATGACACTGGCTTTAGAGAATTTAAAGTCAAGCTTGTCAAGATAAAGGACAGAATGCTGACAAAGGAAGGAAAAAAAATAGCAAAAGAACGGCATTCTTTTATGGAAAACTTTTTCAAACGGTTCTTAGAAGAATATGAGGGGAAAAAATAAATATAGAAATCGTAATTTATTATCGAGACATGTCTATATTTCCTTTAAAATAACGTAACCGTTCACGGCTTGAAACTTGAAATTAGAAATTGGAAAGAACAGTACATTAAGGTATGAAGGACAAGTTTTTAATTTCAACATTCTGTGAACGATTGCCAAAAAATTGATTCATTTTAAGAGAAAGTTACGAGGTATGAAATATTATGAGAATTAATGTTGTTGACAGAATCGATGATTTGATCAGGGTGAAGCATATGCTTGTAAGTGTCTCAGACAAACAGGGGCTCAGTGATTTCATTCCTGAACTGCTTGAGATAAATCCTGAAGTAAAAATATTTTCAACAGGAGGCACATACAGCAGAATAAAGGAAATTGTCGGCTCCAGAGCCTCATCATGTCTGAAACAGGTTTCAGATTATACAGGCCAGCCGGAAACCCAGGGCGGCCTTGTAAAAACTCTGGATTTTAAAATATATCTTGGCCTGCTTACTGAAACATATAATGAATCCCATCAAAGCAACATAACCAGAACAGAATCTGTTCCGATTGATATGGTTGTAGTTAACCTCTATCCTTTTAAAGAAACCATATCAAAACAAAATGTTACTGTTGAGCAGGCCAGAGGCAATATAGACATTGGCGGCCCATGCATGATAAGGGCATCTGCAAAAAATTTCATAAGAGTTGCTCCGGTAGTCGAACCTTCGGACTATAGGATGATCATCTCAGAGCTTAAGAAAAATAACGGTTCAACATCTCTTAAACTTCGCTTTGATCTGGCAAAAAAGGCTTTTGAGCATACAGCGATATACGACCGTACAATCTCGGACTTTCTGGGCTCTCGAAAATTCGAAGATGTAAGTAGATGTTATAACTTTTAAATATTGACGAAATCGTAAAAAGTCCATCTGGCCTGTCATTTCGAGTGAAACGAAAAATTCTTGTATAAAAAG
>Ga0208648_1000241_pt1 | contig 58285 bp, 50 predicted proteins | sample AntAceMetag02UKL_FD_184772 | JGI IMG/M metagenome (GOLD analysis project Ga0208648, IMG submission 184772) | Saline lake microbial communities from Ace Lake, Antarctica - Antarctic Ace Lake Metagenome 02UKL (SPAdes) (version 2) | ecosystem: Environmental > Aquatic > Non-marine Saline and...
TCTTGAAATTTAATTTGAGTAATATGAAATAAATTTTGTAATATTGCAGTAGATTTTTTTGAAAATCGTTAATGGGTTCTACGGTCTTCGATAAATCAACAGAAAAAACTAATTTTTAGAACCCACCTTAATAACAGGTTTAATTGGATATTTTTTCAATCATTATTTTGAAAAATACATTATTTTACAAAGTGAAATCAGTGGAGCTTATAAAGTTAATCGAATATTACATCAAAATAACCCCAATGAAATTCCAATTCTAGGATCTTCACGAGCAGAAGGTAGCTACATCCCAAACATCATTAATGATAATTGTTTTAATTATGGTATAACTGGAATACGTGCAAATATATGGCTGTTTTTTCTTGAAACAGAATTAACTAAAAATAAAAATACTGATATTATAATTAATTTTGACTTAGAAGGCTTATTATATTTTGATGGTGATATAAACAACTACATCCCTAATTATAATGAAATTAAAAAGAATTTAATAAATAAAGAAAATTTTTATTATAGCATCCCATTTATTAAATATTTTGGAGAATATGAACGTTACACTAAATATTTCTTAAATGAACGTATCAATCTAACAAAGATTACAAATAATGGAGGAAGTTTTGAAAAAAATATATTAACAAAACATAAGTTTGAAGAGTTGATACAAAAAAGAAAAAATACAAATACTTTTTTTAAAATTGAGAAAAGTCTATTTTCAAAATTAAACAACTTAATAAATTCTACCGAAAGAAGAATATTTTTTATAATCGCACCTTATCATTCTTCTTATTTAACAAGTCATAAAAATACATTAGTAGCAAATAACTTTTTACTTAAACTTAACAAACATGACAATGTTACAATAATTGATTTGAGAAATTTTATTGAAGCAGACTCTTTATTTCTAAATACAGCTCATTTGAATTATAAAGGTGCAATTACCTTCTCTAAAAAAATAAATGAATTACTTACAACAAATCTTATATATGATACTGGCTATGGGGAATTTCTCAATCCAAGTAGCTCAAAGGAGCATTAATTAATATTATTATTAAAAAATTCCAATTATTGAAATTATAAATACAACTATCTGAAAAAATTCTTTAGCTTTGTACAAAAACTTGATTTAATGAAAACCGATTTAAATAATAAATATTGTTTATCTGTAATAATTCCTCTGTATAATGAGGAAAATTTAATTTCTGAGCTATATAACAGAATTTCAAAATCAATAAGTTTTTTAGAACAATATGAAATTATTTTTATTGATGATGGAAGTGAAGATAATACTTTAGAAAATTTATTGAGAATTAAAAAGACTAATCCAAATATTAAAATCATTGAATTATCAAGAAATTTCGGACATCAAGCCGCATATACATCAGGTCTTAATTATGCTTCTGGAGAGTATATAGTAATGATGGATGGAGACTTGCAAGACCCTCCGGAAGTAATTCCCGAAATGTATAAAAAAATAACAGAAACAGATTTTGATATAATTTATGGTAAAAGGAAATCAAGAAAAGAAGGATTTTTAAAAAAAATATTAATATCAATATTTCATTATATTTTTAATAGAATAATTAAAAATAAGGATTTGGTTAGTATTGGAAATTTCTCAATAATGAGTTCTAATGCAAAAGATGCATTGGTCAGTTTGCAGGAAAAAAACAAGTATTTACCGGGATTACGCTACTATATAGGATTTAAACAAAGTTTTATTGAATATCATCGAGATGAACGATTGTCAGGTAAAAGCAAAATGAATCTCAGAAAATTGATTCACTTGGCCTTTGATGCAATATTTTCATTTTCAAAATTACCAATTCGTATATCATTAATAATAGGCAGTATAGGTATTTTAGTTTCTGTTATAGGAATCATTATTGTTATTATTAAAAAAATAACAGGTGTAGCAATAACCGGATGGACATCTACTATGATAAGTATGTTCTTTTTTGGTAGTATTCAACTTTTTTTTCTAGGCATTCTCGGAGAATATGTATTTAGGATCTTTACCGAAACAAAAAATAGATCTACTTATTTTATCAGAAATATTTTCGAATAATCACACCTCTTTCTTTAACCCTAGTTTATCGAGATTAAATTTATAAACAAGAATTATAAGACTAGTCAAGAAAAAAGGCACTAATGGTATTTTATATCTTACTAAGGCTCCAAAATTTGCAGTTGTCAATCCAACCATAAAAGCAAATGAAAATCCAAATACAAATGAAAAAACTATTAGTGGATGATTAAATAATGTCTTCACCATATATTTATAACCGACCCTAAATAATGACAATAATGATAAAAAAATCACATAAAAAGTAAAAAACATTAATGCCAGATTTTCTAATCCGGAAATAAGCATAATAGGATTACTACACTCCCAAATATATGGTCTAAATAGTCCCGCATTTAAGGCTGGGAAAAATTTAGACATAATACCTCCTATTGTAGGTTCAAAGTCACCTATATCAAAAGTGTTTTCTCCATAATACTCACGACTTAAATCATGTTGATTAATAGCAGCTTTTTCCAACATTTTATTTAAAGAAGAATAATGATCTCCAGCAAAATTACCTAATAATGAAAATGTAATTACTCCTCCTCCAATAATAATAATAAATACTACTGGCATTATAACGAACTTTAAAAAAACACCTTTTATTTTAGAAAATGAAAGAGATAACAGGACAAATAAAACAGCAAAAAATAGTGAAAAGAAAATATATGGTTTTATTGAGATAATTATATAAGAAGATACAATAATTATAATAAAATGCAGAAATAATTTTTCCCTTTTCTTGATGAGTTTAAAAGATGAATAAATTATCCAGGCTGAAGCAGATAATGTATATGCATCCTTTAATAACCCTGACCCCCAAAAAACAACAGAGGGAACAAAAAACATTGCAATTGCAAATGATTTAGTTAAATCCGGGAACTCACCGGAAAACAGTTTAAACAACTTCCATATACCAGGAAATGTAACCCATGCAATTAATATAGTTGTTAATACTAAGCTTCTGCATCCTAATAAAGCAAAAAAGGAAGAAAATCTTATAACAGAAAAAGTTAAAGTATCCTTATACATATATGAAGGAGGCCATGTTGTGCTTGCATCAAACATTGACCAATTTTCCAAAGTTCTATTATTAAATAATAATGAAAAAAAAGTTTCAGGAGATTTAAACAACATATTTGACATAGCTACGGCACCCTCATTATATGCTAATGTATCACCCCCATTATAGTAAAAAGTATAAATAATACAAATTCCAATTCCTCCAAAAATTTTCATCATTAAACCTGATGTATAATATTTATATATCGGGTCTTTTAAAATTTTTCTTTTTTGATAACTTTTTGCAATAATATATGGAATAAACACATAAATTGGCAATAAAACAAAATCCCAAATAGTAAGAAACTTCATACCTTTTTATTCTTAAATATCAAAAGCATATGATTTAAAAAATAACTTGCAGGAATTAATAAAATTATATCGGCAGGTAAAAAATATCTCATTTCAATATTTCGGAATTGGGGCGACGTACCAAAACAAAGTGCAAAATAAAGCAATATTGGAAATAAAATAAATATTAGATGGATTTTATTATTTACTCTAAACATAAGTAAAAAGGCACCTAGTATTCCAAATATAATTAGGAGTGTTCTATAATAAAATATTTTTGATGCAAGTCGTCTCAGAAATGTTGATTGATCATAGAGATTAGCTTTAAATATTGCTTTTTTTAGGTTTGTTAATGGCAAGATCAAGTAAAAATTAATTGGATTATCTTTTATCTGATTTTCACGTAATTCGGTAAATATTTTTGCTATTTCTTTATTGCAATTGTCTCCTGTAATAGGTTCTTTCCAGTAACCTCTCCAATTACTAAAACCGCTGCCACAGTTTTGTGATAAATAAATAGCTTTTTCTAATTTTAAGGAATCTTCTTTGGTAATATATGCTATATCAGGAAAAATAACTTTTTTATTTTGAAGGATATTTCGCATTTGTGGATCCCACTCAGCCTTAACGGAATAGGTGTATTGCAGAAAAGAAACAACATCTTCGTTCCAATTTTCAGCACCTCTTAGATCCTGAGTATATATTAATTTATTATGATTTACATAATTTCTGATTGGCCAAGAACCATATACTAAAAAGATCATTAAGCTAAATTGAAAAAGAAACTTAAGTATTCTCTTCAGGCTATCATGATTTTGAACAATTATAACTAACATTATTACCGGAACTAATAATGCTATTTGAGGGCGATTAAGCAATGCTAAACTAACAAATATTCCTGTTAAATAAAACTTATATTTATTATTGCTTGTAAAATAATATAAAGAAAGAAGCATAAAAAATATGCTTATCGATTCAGAATAAACAACAGGATTCCAAACAATAATAAATGGATAAAAAGAATAAATTACAGATAATATTAAAGCTATTCTCTTTTTTTCAAAAACTTTTAATCCAATTTTATAGATTAAATAGATGCTAAAGACATCTAAAATAATTTGTATCCATGAAATTAAAGGAAATGCTATATCTGGGTTATTACCGGCAAGTAAGTATATTATCCCAATAAAAAATGAGTATCCCGGCATACGAAAAAAATATCCATAGTCATGATGAAAATTAATTGTATAACTGCCATGTTTCCACAAATTTAGAAATGAATTCAGCCATGCGTAAGTGTCCCCGTCAACCTGAATATTGTCTCTTCCAAAATAATCCTTAGCTATAAAAAGTGTAAATATTATTCTCGCTATTAAGCCAACAATTATTATTATTACTAATGCTTTATTATTTCTTACAAAATTCAAATTCCCACAGATATTTTACAAAAATACACTTTTAGAATAATTTATTAATAGTTTCGACCAATTTTTGTGTTTGATGCTTTCTTGAGTATTTTTCAATATTTCTTGAGTTAATTTCTAATACTCCTTTTTCCTTCCAAATTAAATAGAATTTTTCTATTGCATTATATATTTCTAATTTATCATTACATATAATCCCTGAATTAGTGTCATTAATAATAGATTCTAAAATGTCATTATCATTAGGATACAGTAGTATTGGCTTTTTTAACCTTAAGTATTCAAATAACTTACTTGAAGTAACTCCCTTTATTCCGGAATGTGACATCATTAATAAAAGATGAGAATTATTTTGAATATCAATAACCTTTTTATTTGGAATTCTGCTTGTAATATGATAATGTTTTTCGTATCCTTTCAGTTTTTCACTTACCCTGATGCTTTGTTTTTCATCAAATTTTAATCCAATAAAATTAATGTAGATGTCGTAATTTTTTTCCTTAATTAATTCAATAAATGCATCTAAAAAGCTTTCAATAGGTTGAGATGAATATAAAGTGCCATTATATGTAATTGTAAATCTTTCGAATGTAGAATTACTTAATCCTATAAAGTCCTCATCATTATAACCATTTAGAATAGTTTTTCCGTCAATTTTTATATAGTCCGAGATTTTTTTTACGTAATATGAGGATATTGATGTAAAAGCAACAGCATTTGACAGCCATTTTTTCTCACTTCTTTTCTCGATTGAATGAAGTTGCCTATTTAGAAAATTTTTATTTGGATATAATCTAGAAGTTGTCCAATCATCTCTATAATCAGCAATCCAATTGATATGTTTAAATTTCTTTTTGAGTTTATATCCAAATTTAAAAAGAATAAAAGGGTTCCCGGTAATTAATACACTGTTAATGTCTTTTTGTTCATTCAAAATTTTTTTTGAAAAAGAATATAGTGTATTCAGGGGTGTTGCTGATAAAAAATAGTTTTGAAACAATAATTCAAAAAATGAAAGTAGTTTTCTTGTTTGCCTATATTTAGAGTTACCATGTTTAGAAAAAATTCTGTCCTTTAAGTTCCCTTTATATGGTAAATAATACACTTCATAATTTTTTTCTTTTACATGTTCTACTTTTTTTCCTGATGGGGTTGAAATATCTTTTTGCTCCTTTATAGGCTCATCCCAATTTCTTGTAATGATAATTGGGTAATACCCATTTGAATACAAATGTTGCGACCAAGCATATGTTCTTTGTGAAGCAGGAAGATTGCATGGAGGATAAAAATATGAGATGATTAGTAATTTCTTCATAGATGGTACATTATACTATTTTCAGTATATATTTTTTAATCTCTCTAAATAATTTTGGATGATAGTTGTTTGGTAAGCCATATTTATACATCGATCTATTATGCCATAATAATACACAGCTATTTCCATAATTTAATGCAAAAGTTATTTTTTTTAATGAAATACTCAAAGCTGTTTCATAATTAACTTTAAGATAATCAGAAAATATTCCGTCCATTAAGGTAAGTGGATAACTTAAAACGTCAATAGTTTTATTTTTTTTAAAATCCCAAAATTTTACAGCACAACTACGAGCTCCTCTAAAAAGATAACTATCTGCAAATGCATAACTAAAATCTCTTTTTATAGAACTATTCTCAAGTGTATTAAAATCGGAGTTAGTAGTAAATCTGAGGTAATGAAGGCGGCTGTCTGATGGTTTGTGTTTTGTGATATCCTCAAAAATAGCATTTTGATTCATGAGGGTTTCAGCTTTTTCAATTGTATTATAATTGGGATGAATGCCAAATCTTATTCCCTTATTACTTAAATTTTGCAGGAATTTTTTTATTGCCGCCGGGCGGTAATTGTTATTTATGTCAAATTCTATATTTTTGGCAGAAACTAGCAAAAAGGCTATGTTGTAAATATTGTAATTGTTAATTTTCTCATTATCAGTATAAAACATCGTTTCATTTAAAAATGGGTTTAACTGATAATATTTCCATCCCAATAGAATAGACCGAAGCTCAAATATTATTGGACAAAAAGTAAAATTTTTTAAGAAATTTAAAAATCGCTTTATTGTACTTTTAAACCCAATATGATCATGATAATCCAAAATATCGTAATCACAAGTAAAAAAAATCTCTTTTGTTTTTAAAATATGCTCCATCCGAATTTTTTTAAGGAAAATGTAAATTAAAATATCAACGATTGGGTATTCTAAATACTCAGTATATTCCTGTTTTACATTGCATGCACCAATTCTACTGTGCTTGTCTAATTCGATTTTATTTTCTAAATAAAATTCATTAACAAAAAAATGGATTAATTTTAATATATTAATTTTGTAATTTTGTAGAGTGTTAAATATTGTTTGTAATGATTGCTGTTTTGTTAATCCTTTAATTAAAATGTCAAGAACGCGTAAATCGTTTTGGGTAAGAGTTGGAGATGAAAAATAAAATAATGTTTCAATATAAAAACAATCATTTACTCCTATATAAATCTCATTATTCTTAACGTTGTATTCAATAGGGATATCACGTTGTATTTGAATTACATCAAAAATCAGATAGTTTATTTGATTTAAATGAATCATTTCCACAAAATGGTTTTTACCTCATTTAAAATTTTCTTTGCTTTGAGTTTTCTAGAATTTATTTTAGTTATTTCGAAATATGGGATTTGTTTTGCCCCGAATGATCTAAAAAATCTTTCAACACCGTTTAACATTGAGCCTTCGAAATCAAAGCTTTTCACTTTTCTTGACATATCGTTGATTGCTTCCCATAAAAGTAAACTCATAGTTCCTGATGTTCTATAGTTTTGATCTACACCTCCTGCTAAATAATAAGCTGTATGATTATCATAAACAATAAAAACTGCTCCAATTATTGAATTATCATGTTTTGCTACTAATACTTTTCCACAATTATTAATTACACATTTTGAAACAAGATTATTAAAAAAATCTTTTGTATATGGAATTTTAATTCCCTGACGTTCTATGTTTTTCCTTGAGAACTCAAAAAGATTGTTAGTAGTATTTTCAAAGTGTATTTTAATCCCCTTTTTTATAGACTTCCTAATTTCACGACGAATATTCTCACGTAAATTATTCCATATCAAATCAGAATCTGAAATATCTTGAATTATATATGTATATTTAGTTGTTTGCGAAAATCCATTCCAATAAAACGAAAGCCAATTACTAATATTATGGTTGAATCTCTGTTCGAAATAGTCAAAGTCAGGTAATTTTTTTATTAATTCTTCATAGTATTTATGTTCATCTGAAAGTTGATTATAATACTTGTTCCTATTTATTGTGTAATAGGGTCCAAGGAAAGGTGTAAGAAATGGCATTACCAACGAATTTTTTCTTTTCACATAAGGAAGTATTGCTTGTATTTTATTATTTTCTTTTATACAGGTATAGTCCCACTGATTTTTAGCAACCATATCCAACCACATTGGTGTATAAAATAGTGGAACTTTATTTAAATCGCAATATTCTTTATATAAGTTTTTATTCATTTGTATTAAACATTAGCAATAGTTAAGAGTTGCTTTTTGTAAATCTAGCATGAAAACGATAACTAAATGGAGGAAGTTTTGAATAAAAAAACTCTACTTTTAATTCGTTTTCTTTTGCAATTTCTTTAATTTCTTTAAATGAATACCAATATCCAATAGAGTCATCAAAGTGTTTAAAACCCGCTTTTCTAAACATAAATAACCGCATTCTAATAAATTTTATGAAAAATTTAAATGCTGAAAATGTATGCTCAGTTTTGTGCATGTTCAACAAATAAAATGTACGCATTATTTTATTTGGAATATCCATATGCATTATATATCCGGTTTCCTTAATTAATGGTATACTATTTTTTAAAAATAAACGAAATTGATTGTTTGATAAATATTGGATAAGACCACGAGAATAAACTACATCAACTTTTTCTTTTATATGCTTATTTATTTCCGTTGCATCAGCTTTATATATTGTAATATTATCAATTTTTTTTTCATCAATTAATTTTTGGGCATGTTTAACCATTAAATCAGAAAACTCAATCCCAATAATATTATTAAACAAATGCTTATTACTAATAATAAAATCGGCTGAGCCACACCCTACTTCAATAATATCTTTTGAGCTATCCAAATATTGTATGGTTTCAGCAAAGTACTTTTTCTTCCAATCATTCGATGAATCAGGACGTAATACATCATTGATGCTAGTCCAAAAAGTTTTGTAATTTATATTATTTCTCATACTTGCAAAACCTAATAAAGATTATATCTTAAGTAATCATTATTAAAATAGTGTTATTTTAGTAAAAATTTAATTTATAATAATATTGAACAAAAATACAAAAAAATCAACAATTAAATGTTGAAGAATTTTTTCAAAAATCATAGTAGATGATGATTTTACTTTATTCAAGCAAATTGATTTCCATTAACTATCAGAATTAAGCCTGTATCTATGACAAAATCTATTAGCTTTGTTAATTAAATATAGCCATAATTTATAACTAATAGAACGATTATGGAAGTTTAAAAAAAAACATGAATTTCTTTCAAAATATTGGAAAATATGAATCTGATTCTCAAACTCTAATGATCTGTAATTTTCTGCTGATTAAGGTTTAATTTTTTGCAAACCTGATTTCTTTAAGTATTTTTACAAACATTCTTTAATAAAAAATATGCATGCCTTACAATAAACGGGTATTTATCTTACTTACGGACTATTACAATGTTGAAAGTTTTTTTATGTTCGAAGAAATGTTATTTCTTTCTAAATCATTTAAAAGCATTGTTATATTAAATACAGAGGATCTATCGAAAAGAGGATTCAATAGAAATAATATTACACTTCCACCAAATGTAAAGATGATGTTCATTCAAAAGAAGGAGGGGAACTATAAAAAAACCATACTATTTCTAAAAATGATTACCAAGAAATATATTTTGAATGAAATAAAATATGTATTAATATCAAAACATTTAATATTAAATAAATTAAGAGCATTATTTGAATTTTTCATTAAAAGTATTGCAATTTTTAATGAAATAAAAACCATATATAAACCTCTCAGCGGTATAGAAGATTATTTTTATAGCTATTGGGTTGATGGATATTTATTAAGTAGTATCGAACTGAAAAAACTCAATCCATCTATTAAAATAATAAGTAGAGCACATGGTTGGGATATTTATGAGGAAAGGACACCTATTAATTATTTACCACTAAGAAATTATTTATTGTCAAATGTAACGGCCTGTTTCTTTATATCGGAGCATGGGAAAAACTATACAAAAAACCGTTATTCAAGAATAGACAATTCGATACTACGAGTTAGTAGATTAGGTGTAAATAAAACAAAATACAAACCTTTAAAAGATAAAGAAACATTGCTAATTGTTAGTCTGTCTGTAGTGTGCAAAATAAAGAGAATTGAGCTAATAATAAAAGGTCTATCTTGCATTAATGACATAAATATAAAATGGAATCATATAGGATATGGAGAAGATCTTAATAAAATGAATGATTTGGCAAAAAAACTTCTCATGTCCAAAGAAAACATTTCGTTCAAATTTGAAGGATTAATGGAACATGAAGATGTAATTAATTATTTTAAAAATCAAAATATTGATCTTTTAATAAATACAAGTGAATTTGAAGGAATACCAGTTTCAATAATGGAAGCCATGAGTTTTGGAATACCATGTATAGCTACTGCTGTGGGAGGAACACCAGAAATCGTTAATTATGATAATGGTTTTTTATTATCTCCTAATCCAACTTCACAAGAGGTTGCAAATGAGATAATGGCATACAATAATTTGTCAAAAAAAGAGAAAAACAAAAAAAGAGAAGCTGCTTATAAAACATGGTTAGAAAGATATAATTCGGAGCGTAATTATCAAAAGTTTATTGATAATATTTTCTGTTTATAACTAATATCAAATAGTTTGGGATATTCAAATAGCATATTTGTTTTTATTAGAAAATCTCCAATTATACACAGAAAGAAAAGGCGTGTTCGCAATTAGTTAGATAATAGCGAATTGCGAGCGTTGGGTTTAGTTTGTTAAGATTTTATTTTTATAAAAACCTTGATAAATAATCATTGTATTTACAAGCTTGCATTTCCCACGTAAATTCATCAATTACTCTTTTATAAGCATTATTGCCTAATTGTTTTAATTTTTCTGAATTATTTAAAATTTCTAATACAAGATCCGCTATTTTAACATAATCAATTTCATCAACACAATAACCTGTTTCTCCTTCTACAATGGTTTCTATAACTCCTGAAGAATTTTTTGCTACAATTGCAGGTTTTTCACATAGTGCAGCTTCTAAAACAGCTATTCCAAAACCTTCAAAATCACCTTCGGAAGTATGATTACTTAACATAACAAAAAGGTCGCATGAATTTAACCATAATAAAACCTCTTTGTCCTCAAGTTTACCTAGAAAATGCACATTTCTTTGCACATTAAGTTTTTTTGCTTCTTCAAGATATTTCTCTCTATTAGCTGGAATACCAATGCAATAATAATGTGTATTTGGTATCTCTTTCAAGATTTCAGGCATAGTTCTAATAACATTTAATTGCCCTTTTCTTTCAGTTACACTTCCAACTGTTAATATTATTCTTTGATTTTCAATTTGTCTATTCTTTTTGAATTGAATAATTTCTTTTTTACCAACAGGGTAATATTGTTCTATGTTTGCTCCATTGTATATTACAGACTCATTTTTAATTTTAAATCCACGTTCTTTTACATACTTGCATGTATAATTACTTACTGCAATCCATCCGTCTGCCTTTGAGGTTGCCCATTTGTTTATTCTTTCATTTTTTTTACCTAAATATCCGAATTCCGTACCATGTGCAATAATAATCATAGGTTTTCTATTGAATATTTTTGAAACAGCAGCAAACCAAATTGCATGTTTCCCCGAAGAAACAATAAGATTGGGTTTATATTTTTGTATTTGCCTAATAATACTAAATAATTTTTTCAATAAACTTGGAACACTTGGTGATGGGAATAACCTAATTATTTTGAAATTATATTGCTTATTAAAATCACATATCTGTTCTTCATTTGCATTTTCTTGATTTGTAAATACTAAAAATTCCCAAGCATGTTTTGTAAGGCCATTAATCAGATTATATGCATGGATGCCTATGCCTCCCGGACCTGGCGGGAATTCAGTTGAAATATAGACGCATTTTTTTTTTTTACTTTTCATTGTTTGCCTTAGTTTTATTTGGCATTAATATCCAATTTGGATAATCAGAGCAGATAATATTTGCAGACTTAATCAATCCCTCTTTATCACTTATTATATAAAAATCATAATTATGAGGTGTGACAAATTCTTCAATCCTTGCACCAATTGAATTATTTAGTATCTCAATGATTATTATGGGTCGAAAAGATTCAAAATATTTCCCCATTCCCTCAAGAACTTTATATTCATGTAATTCAACATCAATTTTTTTTATATTATGTTGTTCAATAAAAGAATCCAACCTTATAGTGTGTACTATATAATTTTTTTTGGCAACATCTTTGTTGAATTTTGACATTTCCTCTTCAAGTGATGCACTATATTGATGATCAATATCATAATCAAAAAAAGTTGCTTTACCATCTTTATTTGAAATAGCAAGATCAAAAAGGTTTTCATCTGAAAAATTATTAATTAAAAAATTTTGTTTTAATTTTTCAAAAGTATTTTTAGAAGGTTCAAATGAATATACTTTAGATTCAGGATTTGTTAACTTACTTAATAAACTATAAATACCGGTATTTGCTCCAATATCTATAATATAATCAGCATTAATGCTAAGTTTTCTCCATAATTTGATTGTTTCTTTTTCCCACCCGTTATTAATGCCTTTCCAAAATATTTCATTTTCAATATTTGTATGAAAATGGTGAAAAAGATATAAACGTTTATTATCAATTTTAACAAAGAATTTACCTTTAAACCTTAGATCCTGATAGATTTTATGGAAAGGGATTCTTAAAAATTTAATAATATTAGCAGATATTTTTTTAGCAGGATTGTATTTCCAAAAAAACATGATTATTTTGTAAATTAACCTGGTCATTATATGTTATATTTTAATATAATAATTAACGAATCTTTCAACTCCTTCTTTACTCAATAATGATATTATTTGTAGTATTTTCAGATTTGACATTAATGTGATAATAAAGTAGTGTAAAAGTACAAAATTATTTGTTTTTATTAATTTACATACAAGTATAGACAATAATTACATTAATTTTTGTAAATTTGAATATTAAAATAAAAAATATTGAAAATGAATATTGATTTATCTGGAAAAATAGCATTAGTTACAGGAGGAAGTGGTAATCTAGGCTCTGTAATGGCTAAAACACTAGCTAAATGTGGTGCTGACATAGTGATTAATTATTATAAAAATAAACAACGTGCATTGGAACTACAAAAATTGATAGAGGAGTTGGGACAACTTTGTATGATTATTCAGGCAGATGTGACAAGGTTAAAAGATGTTATGGGTATGAAAAAAAACATTGAGAAGAAATTAGGAAATCCGGATATTATAGTAAATAATGCAGTTATTCAGTATAAATGGGCTGATATTTTGCAGCAAAAACCTGAAGATTTTCATTCACAATTTGAATCTTGTGTGATGCATAATGTTTATATGATAAAAGCATTTGTTCCTGCGATGAAGGAGAAAAAATATGGAAGGGTAATAGGAATAAATACAGAATGTGCAATACAAAATGATATTAGTCAATCTGCATATGTAGCAGGTAAAAGAGGGATGGATGGTCTTTTGCGTGTATTAGCAAAAGAAATAGGGGCGTATAATATTACAGTAAATCAGGTTGCTCCAGGTTGGACAGTTACCGAGGCAGACAGAAAATCAGGAATAGTATCAAAACCCGAATATGAAAATAAAGTCCCTTTGAAAAGAAGAGGAACTGATCAGGAAATTGCCAATTTAGTTGCTTTTCTTGCTTCTGATCTTGCTTCATTTATTACAGGGGCATTTATACCTGTTTGTGGTGGTAATGTTATGCCAGCTATTTGATTATTGTTCAAGAAAGGTTTTTAACAATTCATCTGCAATCGCATTTAAATGTAAAGCATAGTTTTTTAATTGCCTTGATGACAGTTCTTTATCCGCAAGTATTTGTTTGATACGATTATAGATCATAAATGAGTCATCGTAATGGTCAACTACCATTTTCTTTCTTAAGTCTTCATCCCAATCAAAAACATTTCCACTAGAACTTACAAGACAAGGAATACCCATTGCTAAGCTGTCAGTAGTAACCAATCCCCATGATTCACTAAATGATATATAAAGGTTAATGTCCATTGCTGAAATTATTTCAAGATATTTATTATGATCTTTGATGAATCCGTGTTCAATAATTCGTTCTTCATTTCCAAAATAATAAAATTCAGATGCATCAATTACATGAACTTTTGCATTATCAACCAATAATGAAGCTCCTACTTGGGAGTGAATGTTTTTTCTAAATGAATTATTACCCAAAACACCAATGTTTATTTCATCTTTAACTGAGATTTTATTTATAGAAAGATTAACACTAGGGTTTTTAATCATTATATATTCTGCCGAAAAACCAGTCAGTTTTTTTAATGTTTCAGCTAATCCTTTTTTGTTCAATCCAATTTTGTGAATTTTATTTTCATTCTTCAACCGAATGATAGTGTTCATGTTTCTTATGGCTATAGGGTCTCCAGACATCTCTGAAAAATAACCATAAAATAGAACACCTATTCTGATAGACTTATTTAATCTTGTTACTTCATTAATTAACAATTCAAAGTATGGTGGGAAACCGTTAAAGATTACTTGGGAAAAATTCAATTTTATGATATTGCTAACAATTTTTTTCAATTCATTTTCAGAATATACTGATTTTGAATAATATTGTGATATTTCAAAAAATCCATCAGGAAACAGATTTTTTGTTGCTAGGTTGATTGCCATCCAGTTATAGTTTGTAATTGTCGGGCATATTGCCAATATATCTGTTCGTTCGCGAATATCCTGAAGGTCTGATTGAACAGATTTTAATGGAATTCTCAGGTTTTTGTTGATATAACGGTTTTCTCGAATTTTTTTAAGCATTATATTTGAATGTTGCTTGGTTATGTTTTGAATAGAATAGTATTTTCATCCAATAAGATTTCAAAATATTTAATGTCCATATTCGTTTTTCTTTTGCCATTTTTCCTTCATATGTCTGTTTTTTTATAAACAATATCTCATCCAATGCCATGTTTATTACCATCAAAGATAAATAAAAGATATAAAAAACAAAACCATAGTGTTTTCGAACAAACAATAATTTAGATATCATTATTTGAGAAAATCGTTTCTTGTTTTTAATAAAACTTCCACCCCCAACATGAATAATTGTATTTTTGGGATCAAAAATTGCTATATATCCTATTTTCTTTAATCTTAAAAATAACTCAATATCTTCGAAATACATGAAAAAATGTTCATCAAAAATGTATTCAATGTTGTTTGTAAGATTTTTGTTGAAAAGAAGAAATGCTCCACTCATCCATAAAGGATGATTAAAGTGTAATTGATTAGACAATTCATTTTTAATTTCCGTTTCCTTATTTTTTTCAAACTGTTTTTTATTGAAGAAAAGATAAAACGGATTTTCATGCCATAGTTTTTTAAAAGTCGGGATGCTGTTAAAGGCTTGATTCTGGGGGTTCTTATCTGTATTTATCAATTGACATGAGTAAATCCCTTTTATGTTGTTCTTTTCATAGTTAATAAATCGACGCAAACAATCTTCAATGGCGTTGTCAACAACCTGTGTGTCTGAATTTAATAATAGAATATATTTGCCTTTTGCATGCATTATACCAATATTATTTGCTTTACCAAAGCCAAAATTTTGCTCAAGTTCGATCCAAATTACAGGTTTTTTTATTGCACATATGGGTTTTTTAGAATAATCGTTGGAATTATTATCTATTACAAGTATCTCGAATAATATGTTTTTAGTATATTTATATATAGAATTAATGCATTTAACTACAAATTCAGATGTTTTATAGTTGACAATGATAATGGAAAGCTCAATATTTTTGGATATCTTAGTCATTATTTCTAATCAGTTGCCCATTCTTTATATTTTTCAACAACTCCTTTTGGAAGATTATTCCCATCAATTTTTACTACTGTTTCGAAAAATACAGGATTTGTTGGATGAAAATTTTTACATTCAGGTGTCCATTTTAACCAAACATCCTCATACCAATTTTTTAAAATAGGTTCTATTGATGCTTTGTGTGCAATAAGTTTTTTATATATTTTTTCATCACTATTACGCACGTATGAAAAATGCTCATAAAACATTTCTGGAATATCAATAATTTTTGATGTTACATTGTTTCTTTCACTTAAATATTCGGTGTAATCTCTAATGGGAAATAGAACTAAGGCTGTTGCCCATTTTTCAGGCTTTATTATATAATATATTGATTTAAAATATGAATGGTAATTAATTCTAATTGCTCTATTGAAATATTTAATGCATTTTGTAAGTTTTAATAGTTTTTTAATTTGATATTCAGTATATATTTCATCACTATCTATATATAAACAGTGTGTTGCGTTAAGTAATTTTTTTTTAATATATTCCAGACCAGATTTGACATGTTCTAATTGATTATTCCACGACCCATTATATACAATAATTTTATTTCCATATTTGTTTTTTAAGCTTTTTATTATTGGTTCCAGATTATCTTTTTCAATATCTATATCGTTACCCCATGGGACGTCAGATACGACTAACAATACCTTGTCAACATAATTTACAATGGAATCTACGGATAACTCTAACCATTCATCTCCAAGATATAATTTATATTGGGCAACTATTTTTCTCGGTTTAAAATAGAAAAATAATGTTTGTAATATGTTGGAGATTTTTCTCATCTTTTATTTCTTTTTCACAATCATTTGTATCAATCCTCCGCTACCTTTTTTGTTAGGATATAACTTAGGATGATAGTAAGGGTTTTTATATAAAAGTTCGATGAATTTAGATCTGAATTTCCTTGGAACACATTTTGCAAGCTTCTTATCTTCAATGACATCAACAGTTCTGTTCCATGCTACATTAAATCCATTTCGCTCAACAAGCAGTTTAAGACTGTTAGGACAAAAGTGATAAGTGTGGTCAGGCGGATTATACCAATTCCAGTTTTCTCCATATAGTTTTGCTGCGGAACTATTATTGTTTGGCAATTGAATGAAAATAATACCACTTTCATTAAGTACTTCGTATGATTTTTTAATAGCTGCTTCAGGGTTTGGAAAATGTTCAAGAACATCGAACATCGTTAGTATATCAAATTTCACTTTTACGTCAAAAAAATCTTTATACCCATCAATATCATATACTAACTTGGAGAATGCTCTACATTTATCATTTATTTCACATGTTTTAACATTTAAGCCCTTGCTTTTAGCATAATTTGCTGTAACTCCAATATTTGACCCAATAATTAAAGCATCTTTTTTCTCACAGGATTCTAGAATTCTATTAAAAGCTTCATTATTTCTAATGTTTAAGTGATTAAATAATCTATTGTAATAGATTTTTATTCTGTTTTCAAGGTCATTATAAACTTCGGAGTTAATAGTAGAATTGTTAATGTTATCAACAATTGATTTTCCTATTCCGCATTTACAAAATTCAATTTTATACCTGTTTTCTGTCCCTACTTCTATGGCATTAATTTGTTTAACAACCCGAATTTCATCTCCGCAAGCAATACATATATTCATTTTGTTTATTTATTATTTCTTTTTCGAAGATATTTCCAAAAAATTCTTAAAAGTTTAAATTTACTGAAATTCTTTCTTATTATCTGAGCAGTGTTTGAATATCCAAGCCAAAACTCAAATGTTCCTAACTTAACTTTTGCAGTTAATGCATATATAAATTTATCTATTTCCTTTCTTGAATTCTCTTTGTAGTAAAAGGGTGTAGGGAGATCTTTTAACCAGTAATCATCATTAAGGATATTTTCTTTTATTGCTCTTCTGTAAAGTTTTGTTCCTGGTAAAATCCATAAGCCTCCAATTGTTCCAAATTCATCTGTTTTTAGTTCTTTCAATAATTCTATAGTTTGATTAATTGTTTTGGAAGTTTCTCCAACATTTCCAACTATTAACAATGGATATGCTTTTATACCAGCATTTATAGTGTTAAATATTGCATCTTTTGCTTGTTGAATTGTAGTACCCTTTCCAATAATATCAAGAATTTCTTGAGAACCCGACTCTATCCCATAGCTTATCTCATAACATCCTGCTTGTTTCATTAGATTTAATAATTCAACGTCAACTCTATCAACCCTTGATGTTGCAAACCAAACAATATTTAGATCTCTATTTATTATTTCGTGGCATAATTCTTTGGCAGCATTAATGTTTTCGCTAAATTCATCATCTGCAAAAGCAAAATGTTTTATTTTATATTTTTTATTAAGAAGTTCTAATTCGCCAACCATGTTTTTTGCACTTCTAACTCTATGTTTTTTCCAAATCCACCATGTTGAACAAAAATTACAACTTCCTGCACATCCACGTGAGAAAATAACAGATACTCTTGGTTCTTTATTTAAATCTATTCCATTAATTATTTTATCTCCTCTACAAGGATACTTTTTGATATCTAATAAATGCCACGCCGGAAAAGGAATGTCATCCAGATTTTCAAAATACTTACGAGGTTTGGTTTTTATTATTTTATTATTTTCTAAATATGCTATTCCATTTATCTCTTTTAATAGCATGCCTTTTGCAATTTCTAAAAGTGTTTGTTCTCCTTCACCTAATACGCAGATATCAATAAATTCATAATTTTCTAGTATTTGTTTCCACATTATTGTTGGGTGAGCTCCACCAATAACTGTTATTATATCTTTATTGTATTGTTTAGCAATAGCACCGATATTTATTGCATCAATTCTACCCGGTGTATAGCAAGTAATACCTACAATGTCTGGATTAGACTGCTTAATTTCTTGCTCTATTCCTTTTTTCCCCAGTAGATATCCATCGGCAATTTTAACTGAGAAATTATTTAACTCCAAAATAGAGGCTAAATACGCTAATCCAATAGGCGGACTACTAAAGCCACCTTGTGATGCTTCCGGCGGATTAACTAATAGGATTTTCATGATTTTTTCTTGCTTTTAATCAAATTAAACCAAATATATTTTATTGGATATAATGACAAAAGAAATCTTTTTATTTTTTTTATAAACTCTTTCATTTGGTATGGTACAATTTGACTTTTATTTATTGAGTCGAGTTTATCAATTTTTCGTACTAATTCCTCAATTCTTTTTTCAAAATAAAAAATTTGGTCTTGTTGATTTTCTATTGCCCATTCTGGGATAGGGTAATTGAAAGGTGAAATTTCGAAGATTTCATTTCCGTATTTGCTCAATTCAATTTTCTTAGTTGTTTGCAAATTGTTCTTGTCGATAATATAAATATATGATCTTGCTTCATTATAATTTTCTCCCCATCCAATATTGAATGTTCCTTGAGTTCTTGAGCGAAGTCTTTTACCGCTTGAACCAATAAATATATGGTCGGAATCATGAGAAATGCCACGGGTGTAGCCGGTTAGGCTAATTGATTTTCCTCTCACGCTTTTTAAAGTGCTTGTGGCAGATTCGCAATAAAATAATTCTCCATCAATAGAATAAACAGTGTGTGGATGGTGTAGGTTATCTACAATTACTTTATTATTACTTATGTTAATTATTTGCCCTTTACGAGTTGAATCCTCTACTTTAGTAAATGGTTTGTGTCCAAAACAAGAGATATAAATATCATCATTATAAACACAAATTGAGTTGATATGATAAATATCCTCTTTCTTTTTATTGCTTGGATGTTTCCACCATGTAGAAAAAGATTTTAGATTAAATTCATTATCTAGCTCTATTTCAACTATTTCATCAAATCCGGAAGCAACAGTTAGTAGTTTGTCTTTGTAAAGACAAAACGAATGCAAATTTGATACTTCTTTTACTTCAAAATAAGAGTAAATAGTGAAGTCTTTGTTATAAATCACAAAAAGAGTAGGGCTTGATTGATAGCCTATAATTATTTTATCTTTGAAAGGAATGATTCCATTAACACCATTGGTTTTATTAGTGATATTTTCAATATCTTTATTAAAAATCCAATAAAACGAAGCGGTTTCAATATCTAATACACCTAAATTTAAATATGGTGTAAAGAATTGATTAACAAATCCTATTAAATAATATTTATTCTTTTCCATCACTTATGTAAAAATCAAATTCCGATTGTATCATTCCGCCAATGTCACTAGAATTAGGATAGTTATAAATATTCCCTTCATCAATTCTTATTACAACACCTGTTGTAATGAAATCTTCTTCGTATCCATTGGCAAATACTCTGAATGTTATACGGTAATCACCTTTTTTTAATGAATTTTTCTTAAGTTTAAAACAATATACCTGATTATCATTATGAACTATATTTTTATCGCTTAAGAACTTAGTGTTAAGATGATATACATAATTTTCAAAATAATCAACTACATGGATTGCGATCTTTAGTTCTTTAAAATCTTTTTCAGAGGTATGATTTTTTAATTTAAGTTTTATTTCTATATCATCAGAGGGTGTAAAAAGATTTTTATTAAAAGTGACCCTTGTAAATGTCAGGTTTCCTTTTCCTGCTGCTCTCTTGCAATTTGTAAGATCAAATTCATTGGTGTTCTCAAAATCGGTTGATTCCAGATAATTCCTGATTGTTTCATGAACTTGTCCTAAATAATTGATTTCTCCATTATTGATATACATTGCTCTGCTACATAATGCTTTTATTGCCGGCATATTATGACTAACGAACAACACAGTTCTTCCTTCTTTTTTACTGATATCATCCATTTTTCCAAGGCTTTTACGTTGAAATTCTGCATCACCAACAGAAAGAACCTCGTCAATCAATAATATTTCAGGTTCTAAATGAGCGGCAACAGCAAAAGCCAGTCTAACAGCCATACCACTACTATATCTTTTTACAGGAGTATCAATAAATTTTTCAATACCGGAAAAATCAATGATCTCATCGAATTTTTTTCTAATCTCGCTTTTGGTCATTCCAAGAATTGTCCCATTTAAAAATACATTTTCTCTCCCTGTTAATTCCTGATGAAAACCGGTTCCTACTTCCAAAAGGGAAGCTACTCGCCCATTGATCTCGACCTTTCCTTTTGTTGGGTCGGTAATTCGTGATAAAATTTTTAATAGAGTACTTTTACCTGCTCCGTTTTTCCCGATAATACCTAATACATCACCTTGTTTTACATTAAAAGAAATATCATTAAGTGCCCAGAATTCTTCAGAAACCTTGTTTTTGTTTCCGGTAATCATATTCAATCTATGCATAAGAGATTCTCTGAGGGAACCACTTTTGTGTATTCCTACCGAAAACTTTTTTGACAGTTCTGTAACTTTTATAATATTTTCAAGCATATTTCAATCAAATAATATCAGCCATTGTTCTTTCCACTTTTTTAAAATAGTATAAAGCTCCAATAAATAATATGATAACAAATGTAAATGAATAATAAATGTAATTTGGAGGAGCATCACCTCCCACCATACACCATCTAAACCCTTCAACTACACCAACCATTGGATTGATAATGTGATATAACAGTTGATATTTTTCCGGAACCAAGTTGCTTGGATAGGCAACAGGAGTAGCATATAATCCAACCTGAACCAAAAAAGGGATTACGTGTTGAAAATCTCTAAATCGTATCGTAAGAGCACTTAACCAAATTCCAACTGTAAGTGAGGAAAAGATAATGATAAGAATAAAGACCGGAAGCCAAACAATATTTGCCGATATTGACACATTATAATATATCATAAATATAATTAACAACATAAATGTAATCCCAAAATCGATTAATCCAACAATTGCTTTTGAAAGAGGAATGATAAGCCGGGGAAAATAGATCTTTTTAATAACATTTTGCTCATTAATGATGGATTTTCCTGACTGGCTAACAACATATTGAAAATATATCCATGCTGTCATTCCGGCTAAAGCAAATACAGGGTATGGAATTTCACCTGTTGATTCGCCTATTTTTAATCCTTTGCCAAAAATTACAATAAAAATTAACAGTGTAATTAAGGGTTGGATAAGTGCCCAAAAAAAACCTAAAAAAGTTTGAGCATACCTTATTCTGTACTCTCTTTTGGCAAGGATCAAAAATAAATCTTTGTAATCAAGTAATTCATTAAGATTTAATCTAATTCTTTTTTTGCCGGACTCTATTGTTATTTTATTATTTCTCAACGAAATTCAAATATTATGAACGATAAAATTATAATTAATGAATTCAATCATCAAATTAATTTACAATAAATGTATTTTTATCGTAAAATTAAAATAATTTATTAAACAAGCTTGATTTATTAAAAATTTATCTTTATCTTTATTCTTTTATGCGTTATTTATTAATTATAATCAGCTTTTTTGTTAGTGGCATATTATTCTCGCAAGACTTAAGTATAATATATCCTGATAGTGGCATGGTTTCAACAGATACCAGTATCGGTTTTTTTTGGAATGGAGATACTATTAATAAAACATTTGACTTGGAAATTGCTACAGATGAGAACTTTTCAAGTGTTATTCAATATTCTTCTAATCTAACACATAATTATGACACTGTCGATTTTTCATTGTTTAATCAAGTTTATTATTGGCATGTAAGGGAGTATAATGGCTCAACATACTCTGACTGGACAGATACAAGAAGTTTTTATATTGCAAATTTATCAGGGATCGGACAATTAAATCTTTGGTTACGTTCCGATTCTGGAATTACTTTAAATGGTTCAAATGTTTTAGTATGGTCTGACATTAGTGGAAACGGAAACGATGTTTATCAAAATACTGTATCCAAGCAGCCCGGATTTATTACAGAAGCAATTAATGGATTGCCGGCAGTGACATTTAATGGTTCCTCACAATATCTGAAAATTCCTGATCTTGCAATGCCTGAGCTCGAACATACTATCTTCATTGTTTTTAAAGCGGCAAATACTGCTGTGAGAAAAGTCCTTATTGCAAGAACTTATTCGTACGGTGCATTATATTCAATGGTTAATGTTGCGGGAGCTTTTGAATATAGGGTAAATAATGTTGCTAATGTTTCCGGCAGCATTGTAAACGATGAAATATATAAAATCTCATCTGTCTATTATGACAATGTGGCAGAAACACAGAGAGTTAACCTCGTACATGAAAACTCTATTACGAATTCTTCAGGGGTAATAAATTATAATGTTTTGGACAGTGCTGTTATAGGATGTATGGCAGGCTCGGGTTATGCATTCTATTATGATGGAGAAATTGCTGAAATAATTATGTACGATACAATTTTAGATTTTTCAGATATTGAAATAATTGAAGACTATCTGCATCATAGATATGCTCCACCAGTTAAGCTCGGACCCGATATAAACATACCCTACGGTTTCTGCGACACAATACTTGATGCAGGAGAAAGATTTACAGATTATATTTGGAATACAGGTGCTACAACACAAACAATTTCTGTAAATCAAAATGGAACATACTCAGTTACTGTTACTGATATTTTTGGATTTACTTCTTCGGATAGTTTAATAGTTACTTATCCCGGCAATCTGGATTTTACAGACACTTTAATTTGTCTTTATGATATAATAGTGATTGATCCCGAGCTTGATAGTAATTATACTTACCTATGGTCAACAGGTTCAACGGATTCAATTATTTATGTTAGTGACACAGGGAGCTATTGGGTAACAATAACAGACACTGTCAGTTGCTCGGTTGTTTCAGATACAATATCTGTATTTCTTGATTATTATCCCAGTAATGCTTCACTGGGAATTGATACCAATTTTTGTTCCGGAAATTATATTTCTTTACAAGTTGGAGCTTCAGAAACCATAAGTTATTTATGGTCACCAGGCGGTGAGACAGATTCAACAAAAATAATTGATACAAGTGGGACTTATTATGTTACTGTTACTAACATAAATGGCTGTGTTGCAATAGATACAATTGATGTAAATATTATTGGAGTTGCACCGGCTACCGGATTTTCAGCTAACACAGTATGTTTTGGTGATTCAACTATATTTTTTGACACATCTACACCTGCAAGCCCAAGCCCTGCTGATGTTATAACAAGTTGGGAATGGATATTTGGAGATGGTGATACATCATACGTTCAAAATCCATCTCATCTGTACAACAGTACAGGAGAATATCAGGTAACTTTGAATATTAGTTCAAATGCAGGATGTTCAGCATCTATTACTGATACGGTTTTTGTTAAACAGATCCCAATTGCTGATTTTGATGTTGATATGGCTTGTATAGGTAATCCTTATACCTTTACTGATTTAAGTACTGTTAGTTCTCCCGATAGTATAATTAGCTGGCTTTGGGATTTTGGGAATGGAGATACATCTAATTTTCAAGATACGGTTTATACCTATGGTTTAGCAGGATATTATACCGTATCCCTTACAGTTGAATCTTCAAATAGTTGTACAGATCAAAAACAAGAACAAATAGAAGTAGTAAACTCTTATTCGCTTCCCGAAATTTTTTCTTTAATTTATCCTGATGATAATGCTGTATTAGCCGATACGATTATTGATTTTAGTTGGAATTATTCCGGAAATGCTTCAAATTATTTATTACAAATAGCAGAAGATAGTTTATTTAGTAATATTATTATTTCTCAGGAAACAGTTTTAAATAATTATCAATTGTTAATTACGAATTATCAATTATTATATTGGCGTGTTATAGCATATAATATTTGCAATGATTCTATTATCTCAGATTCAAATAATTTTAAAATTTGCAATCCGCAAATAATTAATGGCTTGCAGTTGTGGCTGAGGTCAGACTCCGGAATTACTTTAAATGGTTCAAATGTTTTTGCTTGGGAAGATATTAGTGGAAACGGAAATGATGTTTATCAAAATACCATATCAAATCAGCCCGGATTTATTACAGAAGCAATTAATGGATTACCGGCCGTAACATTTAACGGTTCTCTACAATATCTGAAAATTCCTGATATTGCAATGCCTGAATTTGACCACACTATTTTTATTGTTTTTAAAGCTGCAAATACTGCTGTGAAAAAAGTTCTTATTTCAAGAGCTTATTCATATGGTGCATTATATTCAATGGTTAATATTTCAGGGGCTTTTGAATATAGAGTAAATAACATTGCTAATATTTCCAGCAGCATTGTAAACGATGAATTATATAAAATTTCATCAGTTTATTATGACACTATAACTGAAACACAAAGAATTAACCTTGTACATGAAAACTCTGTTCTAAATCCTCTCGGAACAATAAATTATAATCCTTCGGATAGTGCTGTAATAGGATGTATGGCAGGTTCCGGTTATGCGAACTATTATAATGGAGAAATTGCTGAAATACTCATGTACGATACAATTTTAGATTTTTCAGATATTGAGATAATTGAAAATTACCTGCATTACAGATATGCTCCGCCCGTTAACCTTGGTCCTGATATAAACATATCCTACGGTTTCTGTGATACAACACTTGATGCAAAAGAAAGATTTATAGACTATATTTGGAGTACGGGTGAGACAACTCAAATGATTTCTGCTAATGTATCAGGGCAATACAAAGTAACAGCAACAGATATTTTTGGTTTTACATCTACAGATTCAGTGATGGTGTATTATAATAATATTCCAAATCAAATCTCAGATATAACTATTTGTGTTGATGATATTATAACATGGGATACCGAGTTAGATACTATTTATACTTTTTCATGGCAGAACAGTGATACATTGTCATATCAGGAAATTAGTACTCAAGGACAATATTACGTTCAAATTACAGATTCGTTTGGTTGCCCTTTTGATTCAGACACTATTACTGTAACAATTGATCTGTTTTCTCAAATTGCTACACTTGGAATGGACGATACATTATGTGCAGGAAATTCATTAACATTAGCTACAGGTGTTGGTAGTAATTTTTTATGGTCAACAGGAGAAACAACAAGTTCAATTATAATAGATACAAGCGGATTATACTGGCTTACCGTTTCTGATTCAATTGGCTGTATAAAATCCGATACTGTAGATATATTTATTCATGGAATTGCACCAACTCTGGGGTTTTCAAATAATATTACTTGTATTGGAGATACAACATTTTTTAATGATACATCATTTGTAAATGGTAGTGGTAACATAATAAGTTGGGAATGGGATTTTGGTGATTTCGCAACTTCTATTTTACAAAACCCAACAAATTATTATCTCAATACGGGTATTTACACCGTATCGCTAACAGTAGAAACAGATAGCGGATGTTTTAATACTTTTATTCATGATGTTCATATTCATTCTTTGCCTGTTTCAAATTTCAATTATACTAATTTATGTTCCAATACAGGAATTCAATTTAATGATAATAGTACTTCATTAGATGGAAATATAGTTGAATGGAATTGGGATTTTGATAATGGAGATACTTCAATTATTCAGAATCCTGTTAGTATTTTTAATTCTTCAGGGAATTATCAAATTGAATTATTAGTAAATACTGAATACGGTTGTAGTCATTTGTTTTCAGAAAATATTTATGTTAAAGAATCACCTGTTGCAAAGTTTAGTTTTTCAAATACTTGTGTGGGGGATAAAGTTTATTTTAATGATAATTCTGTTACAGGTATAGTCCATCCATTATGGAGTTGGCACTGGGATTTTGGAAATAGTGTTACATCAAGTGATGCAAATCCTGTAATTGTTTTTGATACAGTTGGTATATATCCAATTGAATTTATTGTAACTTCATTAAATGGATGCCCTGATACAATAAACACAAACGTAAGTATTAATCCTGTTCCTGTTGCATTATTTTACGATTCTGTTATTTGTGTTGATAATCAATATCATTTTACAGACAGTAGTTTTATTAGCAGTGGTGCAATAGCATCTTGGCAATGGAATATTAATCAAATTATTTTTACCGATCAAAATCCATTTTACACTTTTAATGAAACAGGAGATTATAATATTCAACTTATTGTTTCTTCAGATTCTTCTTGTGTTGACACATTAAATAAAAACATAACTGTTTATTCTTTACCTGATGCTTCATTTAGCTTTAGCCCATCTTGGGGGATACCGCTTTCTTCAATTAATTTTACCAATAATAACGATAATGACAGTTATTTTTGGGTTTTTGGAAATGGGAATGATTATACCGGTGAAAACCCAACCTATGTGTATCCCGATAGTGGAGTTTATGATATTACATTAATAGTTACTGATATTCATGGCTGTACAGATTCATCAAAACAAACAATAGGTGTATTTGTTCCGGCTTGTGATATAGCTGTTTTGAATGTAAGTAAAACAATTGATGAACAGTATTTGTCAATATCAGCAGATATTGTTAATTACGGAAATATACCTCTTGAACAATTTTATTTGTCAGTAGATATTGGCAAGGGACAGGTAAAAGAAACAGTTTCAGAGCAGTTATTAGAAGGAGATATTATTACATATAACTTTAATAGCACATTTGAAATTAATCCTGACCTTTTACCTGAAAAAATATGTGTAAAAGCTGAATTAATTACATGTACCGATCTGTATCCTAAAAATAACGAATATTGTATAATAGAAGATGATGCCTTTGCAATTTACAATATTTATCCAAATCCTTTTACTGATGATATATATATTGAAATTAGTATTCCTGCTGAAGATAAAGTTTCAATTCATATTTATGATAATGACGGCAGGTTAGTTGATAATTATATTTTTGAAAATGTCCCGAAAGGATTTAATAGGTTGAAAATCAACACACAATCATACGCGCAGGGAGCTTACTCAGTTGTGGTTAAATACTTAAATCAAACTATCAGTAAAAAAATGGTTAAAAAATAATTCTATGAAAGAAAGAGTTAATTTACCGGAAGATTTTTCTGTATATTTTTGGGAATACGATTTAAAAAAAGTTAATACTGAAAAATATGCGGATTTAGTTATTGAACGAATATTAAATTATGGGAATACAGAATCAATAATATGGCTTTTAAAATATTATAATACTGAAAAAATTAAAAAGACCGTTTTAAATAATAGAAATATTCTTCCGAAAACAAAAAAATACTGGAAATTACTTTTAAATGCATAAACTACATTTTGACATATTACCCAAAAATCAACTTAATATATTTAATAATTTATCACAACAAGATTGGATTAAAGATTTTTATTTAGCAGGAGGTACAGCACTTGCATTACAAATAGGTCATAGAAGATCAATAGACTTTGATTTTTTTACTCCGAATGATTTCAATCTTGAGATGATTAAAGAAAGATTGGGAGAAATAGGATTGTTTATTCCACATTATAGTCAAAAAAACACATTGGTGGGAGAAATAAATAAAGTACAATTGTCTTTTTTTAAATACAAATACAAGATTACAACATCATTTATTACATTTAAAAAAATAAAAATTTCCAGTAAATTGGATATTGCCCTAATGAAACTTGATGCCATATCAGGCAGAGGAAGTAAAAAAGATTTTATAGATTTATTTTTTTTGTTAAACGAGTTTAAACTTATAGAGCTTATTACAAGATTACCTGATAAATTTGGGGAAAAGAATAATATTGCTTATCAAGTATTACGTTCGTTGGTTTATTTTGAAGATGCTGAAGATCAATTAATGCCTGAAATGATAAAAAAAGTTAACTGGAAAAAAATAAAAAATAAAATGGAAGTTGAAGTAAAAAAAATTGATTTGAGAACATTGTATAATAAGAAGTGATTAATATTATTGATTGAAATACCTATAAACAAGTTCTGCTTTTGATTTTCCAATAATTTTTGCCAATTTATCGGTATTAGTTTTTTTAATTATTTCAATTGATTTGAAGTGGGACAGAAGTGTGGTAATGGTTTTTTCTCCAATTCCTTTAATATTTTCAAGTTCTGATTTAATAAAGTTTTTTGAACGTTTATCTCTATGAAAAGTGATACTAAAACGATGTGCTTCGTTTCTTAATTGTTGTATAAGCTTAAGTGTTTCGGAATTTTTATCAAGATATAAAGGAACAGGGTCATTTGGATAAAATAATTCTTCAAGTTTTTTAGCAATACTAATAACTGCAATTTTATCAATTAGTTTTAGCTTATTTAGTGCATTTAATGCAGAATTAAGTTGCCCTTTGCCACCATCAATAATAATTAATTGTGGTAATGATGATTTTTCATTTAACAATCGTTTATATCTTCTAAAAACAACTTCTTCTATTGATGCACAATCGTTTGCTCCTGTTACAGTTTTAATATTATATTTTCTGTAATCTTTTTTGCTTGGCTTTAAATCCCGAAATACTACACATGCAGAAACAGCATTTGTTCCCTGAATGTTTGAATTATCGAAACATTCAATATGAACAGGTAGTTTTTTTAATCTCAAATCTTTTTTAACAACTTCAATTTTTCGGTTGCTGTTTTTCTTTTCTGCCAGCAACAATCTTTTTTTATTAATATCATTTTTGTAATGCAGAACATTTCTTGCTGAAAGATCAAGAAGTTTTTTTTTGTCCCCATGTTTCGGAATAATTAATTTAGTATTGGGCCAATTAAAATCAATTTTAAAAGGTATAATTATTTCTTTAGCATTACTGAATATTTTATTGCGAATTTCAGTAATTGCCATAGGTAATAAATCGATAATATTTTCATCTAATTTCTTTTTTATTTCTATTGTGTGAGCTTGAATAATTGCACCATTTACAAGTTTTAAAAAATTAACATAGGCGCTATTATCATCATCAGTAATAGAAAAAACATCAACATTATTTATTGCAGGATTTACAATTGTGGACTTGCTTTTATATTTTTCAATTATTTCAATTTTTTCTTTTATTTGCTGTGCTTTTTCAAATTTTTGTTCTGAAGCAAATTGCTCCATTAATTTTTTTAAATATTGTAATACTGTTTGAATATTGCCTTTTAAAATATTTTTTATTTCTGTAATTGATTGATTATAATCCTCTTCTTCTTGTTCGCCTATGCAAGGAGCTAAACAATTATCAATGTGAGATTCAAGACATACTTTAAATTTCCCGTTTTTAATATTCTTTTCCGATAAATTATATTTACATGTTCTTAGTTTGTATAATTGTTTTATCATGTCTAATAATGTTCTCACCATTATTACAGAAGTGTAAGGTCCAAAATATGTTGAACCATCTTTTAATATCGTACGGGTTTTAAATATTCTTGGAAACCTCTCATTTTTAACACATATCCACGGAAAAGTTTTATCATCTTTTAACATTACATTGTATCTCGGCTGATATTTTTTTATAAGATTATTTTCCAGCAATAAGGCATCAGCTTCACTCTCCACAATTACATGTTTTATTTCAGCAATTTTGCTTACCATAATACGAGTTTTCCCGTTATCATGTTTTTTGGTAAAATATGATGAAACTCTTTTTTTAAGATTTTTGGCTTTTCCTACGTATATTAAATTTTCATTTATATCATAAAACTGATATATCCCGGGAACTTCAGGTAGAGACTTTACAATTATTATTAATATTTCTTTTTTTGCTTTCAAAATAATTAATACAAATTTATCTGATTTAAATGAATTTTTGCAACTATTCAGTAATAAATTAAAAAGCTTATATATTTGCATAACACATGAAATTATTCGTATTGCTGTGTTTTTAATTTTAATTTTAATTTTTATTTTTTGTTGATTCAAAAGCTACAAATTAATGAAGCATAAATTAGAATTGAAACAGTACGGTATTAAAAATGTTGAAGAAATTTTTCATAATATTAGTTATGATGAATTATATAAACATGAAACCGCTGAAGAACTTGAAGGATTTGAAAAAGGATTTGAAACTGATCTTGGTGCAGTAGTAGTTGATACCGGCATTTTTACAGGTCGTTCTCCAAAAGATAAATTTATAGTTTTTGATGAAACTTCAAAAGATAATATTTGGTGGGTTAATCCCAAAATAAAAGGTGCCGATAATAAGCCTATTGATAATAATGTATGGAAAGATCTTTATAAATTAAGCAAAAATCAACTTTGCAGGAAAAAACTTTATGTTACTGATGCGTATTGTGGCGCAAATAAAAATTCAAGAATAAAAATAAGAGTGATTTCAGAAGTTGCATGGGTTTCTCACTTTGTTAAAAATATGTTTATCAGGCCTAGTGATAAAGAACTGGATAATTTTGAGCCTGATTTTGTAATGCTTCATGCTTGTAAAACGATAAACGAAAAGTGGCATGAACACAAATTAAATAGCGATGTGTATGTTGCTTTTAATTTAAAAGAAAAAATGGCTGTTGTTGGTGGTACCTGGTATGGTGGAGAAATTAAAAAAGGTTTCTTTTCAATAATGAATTATTATTTGCCATTACAAGGCATTGCATCAATGCATTGTTCTGCAAATATGGGAAAAAATGGAGATACAGCTATATTTTTTGGATTATCAGGAACAGGAAAAACAACACTTTCTGCGGATCCTGATCGTTTTTTAATTGGTGATGATGAGCATGGATGGGATAATGATGGAGTTTTTAATCTTGAAGGCGGATGTTATGCAAAATGTGTTGACTTAAGCGAAGAAAAAGAACCTGATATTTATAATGCAATAAAACGTGATGCATTATTAGAAAATGTTGTTTATGATAAGAAAACAGGTGAAATAGATTTTAATGATATTTCTAAAACTGAGAATACAAGAGTTTCTTATCCAATTTATCATATAAAAAATATTGTCAAACCAATATCAAAAGGCGGACACCCTAAAAAGATAATATTTTTAACCGCTGATGCTTTTGGTGTTTTTCCACCTGTAGCTAAATTAACAAAAGACCAGACAATGTATTATTTCTTATCGGGTTATACTGCAAAATTAGCCGGTACAGAAAGAGGAATTAAAGAACCTATGCCAACTTTTTCTTCAGCTTTTGGTGCTGCATTTTTATTATTACATCCAACAGTGTATGCACAAGAATTAGCTAAAAAAATGATTAAACATGGAGCAACAGCATATTTGGTAAATACTGGGTGGATTGGTGGTTCGTATGGAATAGGAAATAGAATTGATCTACAATCAACAAGAAATATTATTACTGCTATTTTAAATGGTTCTCTCGATGAAGCAGAATATGAAGAATTACCAACTTTTGGTTTAAGTATCCCACTAGAAGTTGAGGGAGTGGATAGTAGTATATTAAATCCGCGAAATTCATGGAAATATGAAACAGCCTATGTAGAGCAAGCTCAAATGCTCGCTGAAAATTTTATTGAAAATTTTGAGAATTTTACAGACACAGAAGAAGGGAAAAGATTAGTTGCTGCAGGTCCAAAAGACAAACACATGAAACAGTTCTACAACTATTATGAAAGAAAAATTAATCAACTCGAAGAAGAACAAAAACAAGAAATTAGCAGGCTAAAAGACCAAATTTATATTCTTCAAAACTCATTTACAGAATATATTTCTTTTAATTCAATAAGTTCTGAATACAAACAACGAAAGCTTAACAGACATGTTCCGGTATTTTCATTTTTTGATACTGAAAATGAAAATGAAATAAATAAAATTCATAATAGTATTTTGTCACTTTTAGATAAATCCGGTTTCATTTTCTATCACAATGATAAAGAAGCCGAGAAATATAATAAAAGAATGGCCGTTTCAAAAGAAAAAATTGATATTGAAAAAGTTTATAAATTGATTAATAATATCCATAATGCTTTTAAAGGCGACTCTTCTAATGAATTAAAAGAAATGTCTGACGAAGTACTAAAATCTTCTGAAAATATTCCTGAATTTTCATTAAAGATCGGTTCTCTTTTAATTGTAAAACTTGAAGATCCGGAAGTAGGTTATAAAATTAAATTGCGAAAACTATCAATATCCGGGCAAATTCATGTAGATAAATACCCGGAACTTTTAAAAACCCCGGGTAAATTACTTAAAGAATTGAATATTTTTTAATGGGACTTCTATTATTCCTCTTGTTCAATAATAGCAAGAGCTTCTTTAATTGTTATTCTTTCATTTTTATAAAATGCTATTATAAAGGCATCTTGAATCCCACATAATTTTTTAAATTTTATTGCAATATCAATATTATAAAATTCTCCCACATAATATTTGTGTAAGCCGTTAACAAATTCTTCTTTTACTCTGCAAACAGGTGTGTAAAGTTCTGAAATAAAGTCATCAGATATTTTTTTACTGAAAGCAGCTAATTGAACTTTAAAACAAACATCTTTATTTATACTATTAGTAGAAAATGCATCTGTCGATATTTTTTCTTCATTATCAAAAAGACTTAATTCATCAGGCTTTTCATTTTTAATATTTAAATGTGAATTAAAATTTTGAAAATGTTTTTTATTATTGAAAATATAATGAAATGCTCCCGTAATTTTTTCTTTTCCTTTATAATATTCAGGAACTATAATATTATATGATAGGTTAAGGCTTTCCGTATTTGGCAATTCCAACCATATAAATTTAGCAATATTATCTTTGAAAATAAATATAGCACCGGTATGTTTAATAGGCTCAATTTTGAAGCCTTTTGGTAAAAATGTTTCAAATTTTGAAAAACCTTTAATTTCATATTTGTTTATTGTAATATCAACTCTGAAAATTTCTCCAGCATTTACTTGATTAGGAGAACGCACAAACAAGCTGACGTTACTGTGTGAAATTGCAAAAGAATAAGAAAAATTTAAAACAATTATTAATGTGGCGAAATATTTTGTAAATGTTTTCATAATATTTGATTTAATATTGAATAATTATCGTCCCTATTAAATATTACGAAAATATTTCATCATTGGTTACATATTGTGAAACATATTTCAATTTTATAATTTTATTTTAACTAATTGTTCACGAAATCGTCAAATTGATTGAATATTTATGTATTTTAAAACACGAGGTGAAATTATTAAATTTTTTAGTCTTGAAAATAATTTGATAAAATTTTACTGTGTTGAGTCTTGAAAATTCCGATAAGCTATTTAACAGGTATTAACTATATAACGTAGCAACAATTTTTCTCTTACCTCCACTATTTCTGAATTCACATAAATATATTCCTTGCCATGTTCCTAAATTCAGTTTATGGTTTGTTATAGGAATACTTAGTGAATGACCTATTAATGATGCTTTAATATGTGCAGGCATATCGTCAGGACCTTCGCAAGTATGAGTAAAATATTTTGTTTTTTCAGGTACTAAATGGTTGAAAAAATTATTCATGTCAATACGAACAGAAGGGTCGGCGTTTTCATTTATTGTTAGTGCTGCTGAAGTATGTTTGATTAATAAATTTACCAAACCTGTTTCAGGCAATTGGGGTAATTCTTTTTCAATAATGTTTGTTATTAGGTGAAATCCACGCGGAAATACAGGTAAATTAAATTGGCTTTGTGTTATCATAGCTTTATTCCCATAATTACAATGTCGTCAACCTGATTGTTTGCACCTTGCCATCGCATTAAAAAATTATCGAGATAAATTTTTTGCTCTTTTAAAGACATTTCAGATATTCCTGTCAAAATTGTTTATAAAAGGTATTCCGTTTGGACTTTGTAAATATGCAAACTTTGGAATTGCTATAATGCAAATAAATATCAGATATTTAAAAAAATGATTTTGCAAAAATTCTATTTTTAATTTTTATTAAAAATGTAAAAATAAAAATAATAAAAGATTTTAAATAACTTTGCTGCTCATTTTATTTCTTAATTATGCTAATCTTAACTATTTTGCAAGAAATTTAATAATTAAAATTTATGTCGAAAGAAGATCTTTTTAAAAAAATAATCTCCCACTCAAAAGAGTATGGATATGTTTATCCTTCAAGTGAAATATATGATGGATTAAGCGCTGTTTATGATTACGGACCTTATGGAGTTGAGTTAAAAAACAATATTAAAGAATACTGGTGGAAAGCAATGGTGCAAATGAACGAAAATATTGTTGGTCTTGACTCTGCAATATTTATGCACCCCAAAATATGGGAAGCATCCGGTCATGTTGGGGCATTTAACGATCCGCTTATTGACAATAAAGATTCTAAAAAAAGATACCGTGCAGATGTTTTAATTGAAGAATACATACAAAAAATTGAAGCAAAAATTCAAAAAGAAATTAATAAGGCAGAAAAAAGATTTGGTGACAGTTTTGATAAAGAGCAATTTGTCTCAACAAATCCAAGGGTATTAGCAAACAAGGAAAAGATAAAAACAATACACGAACGTTTTGTTAAAGCACTTGAAAACGATGAGCTTAATGAAATAAAACAAATTATTACTGATGCCGAAATAGCATGTACAGTGTCAGGTTCCAGAAACTGGACAGATGTAAGACAGTTCAATTTAATGTTTGAAACAAAAATTGGCTCGGTAAGCGATGATGCAAATACAATTTATCTAAGACCGGAAACTGCTCAGGGAATTTTTGTTAATTATCTTAACGTTCAGAAAACTGCAAGAATGAAACTTCCCTTTGGTATTGCGCAAATAGGAAAAGCTTTTAGAAACGAGATTGTGGCAAGGCAATTTATTTTTAGAATGCGGGAATTTGAACAAATGGAAATGCAATTTTTTGTTAAGCCAGGTGATGAACTTGAATGGTTTGAGCACTGGAAAGAAAAACGAATGAATTGGCATCTTGCAATTGGACTGGGAAAGGAAAACTACAAATTCCATAAGCACGATAAACTGGCTCATTATGCAAATGCCGCATTTGATATTGAGTTTAATTTTCCAATTGGATTTAAAGAAATTGAGGGCATTCATTCTAGAATGGATTTTGATTTAAGCCAACATCAAAAATATTCAGGAAAAAAACTCCAGTATTTCGACAATGAATTAAATGAAAATTATGTTCCTTATGTAGTAGAAACCTCAATAGGTCTTGATAGAACATTTTTAATGGTATTAAGTGGTGCATATAAAGAAGAAAAAATTGAAAAAGAAAACGGAAGTATTGAAGAACGTGTTGTATTAAATATTCCTCCTGCATTAGCACCAATTAAACTTGCTGTATTACCATTAGTTAAAAAAGACGGATTGCCAGAAAAGGCTCGCAATATAATGGATAATGTAAAATTCGATTTTATTTGCCAGTACGATGAAAAAGATTCAATAGGAAGAAGATATCGCAGACAAGATGCTATTGGCACACCGTTTTGCATTACAATAGATCATCAATCTTTAGAAGATGATACCCTTACAATAAGACATAGAGATACTATGAAACAAGAAAGAATTAATATTTCAAGTATTTCAGAAATTATTGAAAAAAAGGTAAATATGAAAACTTTGTTAGAAAAGATTTAACATTTTTTAATACTGTATATTTATCAGATATTCAAGTAAATTAATCGAAATTCTATTCAATAGCTTAAACTTTTATTCAATTAATTTTGACAAGGGGCATGTTTAGATTATTTTCGTGCTTTAATAAGAAGATTTATAACAACATCATATTGCTGGAAAAAATGTTGTAAGTGTGAAAAAAACAAAAGATAAAATATCGAAACGAAAACTAAGAAGTTCATTTATTACTACTATTATCAGTATTTCTTTGGTGTTGTTTTTATTAGGACTTTCAGGGCTTTTAATTTTAAATTCAAAAAAGCTTTCCGATTATGTTAAAGAGAATATTGGGTTCTCAGTAATTCTTAAAGAAAATGTAAAAGAAGTAGATATTATAAGATTGCAAAAAGACTTAGATGCTACTCATTATGTAAAATCTACTAAATATATTACTAAAGACGAAGCAGCAGAAGACCTTAAAAAGGAATTAGGCGAAGATTTTGTTGAGTTTTTAGGATTTAATCCACTATTACATTCTATAGATGTAAAGTTTTATGCAGATTATGCAAATACTGACAGCATAGCTGTAATTGAAAAAGAACTTACAGAATATCCACAAATTAAGGAAGTATTTTATCAAAAAACTTTGGTTCATCTTGTAAATGAAAATGTTAAAAAAATCAGTCTTATTATATTAATATTCAGTGGTATATTATTTTTTATATCTTTTACCTTAATTAACAATACAATTAGACTGTCGGTTTATTCAAAAAGGTTTATTATTAACACAATGCAACTTATTGGAGCCACAAAAAGTTTTATAAGATGGCCATTTTTGCTGCGTAGTATTCTGCACGGAATAATAGGTGCTTTTATAGCAATTGGAATGTTGGTAGCAATAATATATTTTGCCCAAAAAGAACTGAAAGAAGTTGTAAATTTTCAGGATATTGAACTCGTAGGAATATTATTTTTACTGGTTATTCTTTTAGGAATTTTAATAACGTGGGTATCAACTTTTTTTGCAGTAAATAAATATTTAAGATTAAAAACAAACGATTTATATTATTAAATTATACACATGAGAAATAAAGGGAAAACAACAGAAGATTATGGTTTTGCTTTAGGAAAACAGAATTATATTTTAATGATAATTGGATTTGCAATTATTGTATTAGGATTTATTTTAATGGTCGGAGGAAAAGCAGAGAATCCGAATATTTTCAATCCGGAAGTATTTAGTTTCAGGCGAATAACATTGGCTCCTATGCTTGTGTTATTGGGCTTCATTTTTGAAATATACGCCATTATGAAAAACCCTGTAAAAAAATCATAAAATATTTCATTTTTAATTTATGGATTGGTTAGAAGCATTAATTCTTGGCTTGCTTCAAGGCTTAACAGAATTTTTACCTGTAAGCAGTAGCGGGCATTTAGAACTTGGAAAAGCAATTCTTGGTGTTGATGCAACAGAAGGACTTGCTTTTACTGTTGTTGTACATGGAGCAACAGTATTAAGTACAATTGTTGTTTTCAGAAAAGACCTTTTAAAATTATTTAAAGGATTATTTTGTTTTAAATGGAATGAAGAAACAAGATATATTGCCAAAATATTAGTATCAATGATTCCTGTTGGAATTATTGGAGTTTTCTTTAAAGATTTTATAAAAAGTTTTTTTAGTGGCGATAATGTTGCCTTAGTTGGTTCAATGTTAATAGTAACAGCTTTATTATTATTTTTCACATCTGTATCTAAACATAAAGAACGAAAAGTGTCGTTTTTAGATTCTATTATTATTGGAATAGCACAAGCAATTGCTGTTTTACCGGGTATTTCACGCTCTGGTTCAACAATAGCTACAGGTCTTCTACTGGGAAACAAAAGAGAATTAATTGCTAAGTTTTCTTTTTTGATGGTTATACTTCCGATTTTAGGGGAAAATTTTCTTGATATTTTTTCAGGCGAATTTACCAATGAACAAGGTATTGGTATTACAGCCTTAGTAATTGGATTTGTTGTAGCTTTTATTTCAGGATTACTTGCATGTAAATGGATGATTAAAATTGTGAAAAAAGGGAAATTAATATATTTTGCAATTTATTGCTTTATAATTGGGACTATTGCAATTATTTATGGATTGACAGGAGTGTAGTTAAGGAATGATAGATAAGAATAGTACAAATAGTGTAGATTTTCAAGAAGGAGAAATAGTTTTGATAGATAAAGATATTGGGCATACTTCTTTTTCGGCTGTTAAACAACTAAGGTATTTCTTAAAAAAGAAATATAATTATGATAAGTTAAAAGTTGGACATTCGGGAACACTTGATCCATTGGCAACAGGACTACTAATTATTTGTACAGGAAAAGCTACAAAAACCATTGATGTGATTCAGAATGGGAACAAAGAATACATTGCAGAAGTAATGCTTGGGGCAACAACTCCATCCTTAGATGCAGAAACAGAAATAAATGAAAAATTTAAAATTAACCATATTAGTGAGGAATTAATAAAACAGTCATTAATTAAGTTTACAGGAGAAATTGAACAAATACCACCAATTTATTCGGCAATAAGAGTTGATGGAGTTAGGTCATATCATAATGCAAGAAAAGGAAAAAATATTGAACCAAAATCAAGAAAGGTTATAATACATGAAATAGAATTACTGGATATTGAAATGCCAATTATAAAGTTAAGAATTTTTTGTGGAAAAGGAACATATATTCGTTCATTGGCTAGGGATATTGGAAAACAGTTAGATTCAGGAGCATATTTGAGAGGTTTACGTAGAATTAAAATAGGCAAATATAATGTTGAAAATTCATTAACGATATCTGAATTTAAAAATAAATTAAATTTACTGTAACATATAATTTTTTAAAACGTATAAGTGATGTTTTTCACGCTTTATTTAAAAGTCATAAAAGTTTATTAAACAAACAATATTTTAAAATCTATTAAGTTGAATAAATATAACAAAAAGTGTAATTTTTTTAAAAATTAAAATAATATTATGAAATTATCTCAATTTGGGTATAATCTACCGCAAGATTTATTAGCAATGCATCCGACTAGAAACAGAGATGAATCAAGATTAATGGTAGTAGATAAAAAAACAGAAAAAGTAAAACATCTTATTTTCAAAGATCTAATTAAGTATTTTGACGATAAAGATGTAATGGTATTTAATAATACAAAAGTTTTTCCTGCTAGGCTTTTTGGGAATAAAGAAAAAACGGGAGCCCGAATAGAAGTGTTTTTATTAAGAGAATTAAGTAAAGAACAACGTCTTTGGGATGTTATGGTTGATCCTGCTCGAAAAATACGTATTGGTAATAAATTGTATTTTGGAGAAGACGAAGTTTTAGTTGCAGAAGTTATTGACAATACTACTTCAAGAGGAAGAACGTTAAGATTTTTATATGATGGAGATTATGACAAATTTAAAAAAATCCTTTATAAACTTGGAGAAACACCTTTGCCAAAATTTATTGAAAGAGAAACTACTCTTGAAGACAAAGAACGTTATCAAACCATATATGCTAAACATGAAGGTGCTGTAGCAGCACCTACTGCAGGATTACATTTTAGTAGAGAATTGATGAAACGACTCGAAATAAAAGGAGTAGAATTTTCAGACATAACTTTACATGTTGGTCTTGGGAATTTCAGAAGTGTTGATGTTGAAGATCTTTCAAAACACAAAGTAGATTCCGAAGAAATAATAATTTCAGATACTACAGCAGACATAGTAAATGGAGCTAAAGCTAACAAAAGAAATATTTGCGCAGTTGGTACTACAGTTATGCGAACTCTTGAAACCTCTGTTTCTACAGATGGATATTTAAAATCTTTTGAAGGTTGGACAAATAAATTTGTTTTTCCTCCTTATGAATTTCGTGTTGCTAATAGAATGATATCTAATTTCCATTTACCATATTCAACTCTATTAATGATGGTTTCTGCTTTTACAGGTTATGACTTACTTTTTAAAGTTTATAATATTGCCATAAAAGAAAAATATAAGTTTGGAACTTATGGAGATGCAATGTTAATTATATAGTGTAATTTATAGTTTAAGATTTATTTTCATCTTTTTCTCCAAGTGTCTCGTAAAGATACTGTTTTGTTAAAAACAATATTTTCAGAATTTGAATCTTTATCAACACAAAAATATCCTTGTCGTTCAAATTGAAATTTATTTTCCGGTTTAGCATCTTTAATACTTGGTTCAATGTATGCTTTAATAGTTTTCAGAGAATCAGGATTAAGATTTGATTTAAAATCTTTGTTTTCATCTTTAAGGGGATTTTCAACAAGAAATAATCTGTCATAAAGTTTAACTTTTACTTCAATTGCTTCTTTTGCACTTACCCAGTGTATTGTGCCATTTGGTTTGCGAGCATTAAAACCTGATCCGCTTTTTGTTTCAGGATCATAAGTACACTTTAATTCAATAATTTCACCTTTGTTATCCTTAATAATTTCCTCACACCTAATAAAATATGCATTTTTAAGACGAACTTCTACTCCTGGAGTTAAACGCCTGTATTTTTTTGGTGCTTCCTCTATAAAGTCTTCTTTTTCAATAAGTATTTCACATGAAAAAGGCAATTTTCTTTTACCCATGCTTTCATCTTCAGGGTTGTTTATTGCATCTAATTCTTCTACTTGGTTATCGGGATAATTAATAATAGTAACTTTTAACGGATCTAAAACACACATTACTCGTGAAGCAATTTTGTTTAAGTTTTCTCTAATACTATATTCCAATAATGCTACATCAATAATATTTTCTCTTTTTGCAATACCAATTTTATCAGCAAAATTCTTGATTGAAGCAGGAGTATAACCACATCTTCTTAAGCCGGAAATTGTAGGCATTCTCGGGTCGTCCCAACCATCAACATGACCTTCTTCTACTAACTCGAGCAATTTCCTTTTGCTCATAATAGTATAAGTTAAATTTAAACGAGCAAATTCAATCTGTCGTGGTCTAATTTTGCTTTCTTCAGCCAATTGGTCTAAAAACCAATCATAAAGAGGGCGGTGATTTTCAAATTCTAGTGTACATACTGAATGAGTAATTCCCTCTAAATAATCAGATTGCCCATGAGCAAAATCATACATTGGGTATATGCACCACTTATTACCTGTTCTATGGTGATGTGCTTTTTTTATTCTATATATAACAGGATCTCTCATATGCATATTTGGAGACGCCATATCAATTTTGGCTCGAAGAAACATTTTTCCCTCCTCTATTTCGCCATCTTTCATTTTTTCAAATAGCATAAGATTTTCTTCAATAGCTCTGTTTCTGTATGGGCTTTCTTTTCCTTGTTTTGTTGGGATACCACGATATTCACTTACTTCCTCAGCAGAAAGTTCACATATATAGGCTTTATCTTTTTTTATTAATTTGATTGCCCATTCATAAAGTTGGTCAAAATAATCAGAAGCATACAATTCATTATTGTTCCATTCAAAACCAAGCCATTTAATATCTTTTTTAATTGATTCTATATATTCAATATCTTCTTTAACAGGATTTGTATCATCAAAACGTAAATTACACAAACCATTATATCTATCAGCTAATCCGAAATTCAAACATATTGATTTTGCATGACCGATATGTAAATATCCGTTTGGTTCAGGAGGAAACCTTGTATGTACCTTTTTATTGTTCTTATTGTTTTTTATATCTTCGTCAATAATAATTTCAATAAAATTGTTAGATTTTTTTTCTTCGTTATTATCTTTATCAAATAATATATTATCTTTATCAGAACTCATTTTAATAGTTATTTTATAAATATTTAAACCACAAAATTAACAATTATGGGCTTTATACAAATAGAAAACATGGAGTTTTATGCATATCATGGACATTACGAAGAAGAAAGGGTGGTGGGAAGTCGTTTTCTGCTGAATATTACCTTGAAAACCGATCTTTCTGCTGCAGCAAATTCCGACAAAATTGAAAGTGCATTAAATTATCAAAAAGTATATCAGCTTATAAAAGAAGAGATGCAAAATCACAAATCTCACTTACTTGAGCATATTGGAAAACGTATAATTAACAGATTGCAAAATAATTTTGATACTATTGAAGAAATATCTTTAAAAATATCAAAAATGAACCCACCACTTGGCGGACAAGTGGAAAAAGTGAGTATTACAATGAATGGATAAGCATATTTTACAACATAAAGACTTGTAAGTAAATTATTATTTATTAATTTTATTGCCCTTAAAAAAGTTTAACCATCATTAATAAAACTATATTAACATGAATTTTGAAATAACAGAAGAACAGCAGTTTATCCGTGAAAGTGTTCGCGATTTTGCTGAAAGAGAAATTAAACCACTTGCAAAAGAATTAGACGAAAAACAACAATTCTCAATAGAGCTTACTCGCAAAATGGGCGAAATGGGTTTGTTTGGAATGGTTGTTCCTGAAGAATATGGTGGACAAGGACTAGATTATATTTCGTATATTATTGCAGTTGAAGAACTGGCAAGAATTGATGGTTCGCAAGCTGCAACAATTGCTGCACACAATTCTCTGGGTGTAAATCCTTTGTATTATTTTGGTAACGAAGAACAAAAAAAGAAATATGTTCCCAAACTTTGTACAGGCGAAGCACTTTGGGGTTTTGGTCTTACCGAAGCAAATGCGGGTTCTGATTCAAGAGCTTCAAAAACTACTGCTAAACTCGAAAATGGTGAATGGACAATTAACGGCTCAAAAATATTTATTACAAATGCATCTGCTGATATTTCTATTGGCTCTACAATGCAAGCAGTAACAGGAGAAAAAGATGGCAAAAAAGAATTCTCGGCAATAATTGTTGATCAAAACACTCCGGGATATACAGCAAAAACAATGCACGATAAAATGATGTGGAGAGCATCAAACACAGCAGAATTATTTTTAGACGATTGCATAGTTCCCGAAGAAAACCTATTGGGAAAACGCGGACAAGGTTCAAAAATAATGCTTAATACACTTGACCATGGCAGACTATCAATTGCAGCAATGGGATTAGGTTGTGCACAAGGTGCTTTTGAATTAGCATTAGCTTATGCACAGGAAAGAGTTCAGTTTGGAAAACCTATTTGCAAACTTCCTATTATTGCAGATAAACTTGCAATTATGGCAACAAAAGTTGAACTGGCACGAAACCTTTTATACAAAGCATGTTGGTTAAAAGATAACGATAAACCATTTGCAAAAGAAGCCGCAATGTCGAAATTATATTGCTCCGAAATAGCAAAAGAAGTGGCAGACGAAGGTGTTCAAATTCATGGAGGTTACGGTTTAATGAAAGATTACGATATCGAAAGATTTTATCGCGATCAAAGACTTCTTCAGATAGGTGAAGGAACTTCAGAAATTCAAAGATTAGTTATTTCAAGATATATTGGTTGCTAATACCAGATGACAAACGACAAGTAATAATAATTAAAAATCTTATTTATGAGCAAAGTAGTAAAAAATGCACAAGAAGCAATACAGGGCTTAGAAAATGGTTCATCAGTAATGTTTGGTGGATTTGGTTTATGCGGAATACCCGAAAACTGCATTAATGCCTTGGTTGACAACAATGTAACTGAGCTTACTTGTATCTCAAACAATGCAGGTGTTGATGAGTTTGGTTTAGGATTACTATTAAGAAAACATCAGATGAAAAAAATGATTGCATCTTATGTTGGAGAAAATAAAGAATTTGAGCGCCAGTTGCTAAGCGGCGAATTAGAAGTAGAATTAATGCCACAGGGAACATTAGCCGAAAGAATTCGTGCTGGTGGTTTTGGTATTCCTGCTTTTTTTGTTCCTGCCGGATATGGTACAGAAGTGCAAACCGGCAAAGAGGTAAGGGATTTTAACGGAAAACCTCATATATTAGAGTTAGGAATGACAGCAGATTATGCAATTGTTAAAGCATGGAAAGGCGATGCTAACGGAAACCTTATTTATCGTCATACGGCAAACAATTTTAATAATATGATGGCATCGGCAGGTAAAATTACAATTGCTGAAGTTGAAGAACTTGTTCCTGTTGGGGAATTAGACCCTAATCAAATTCATACTCCAGGTGTTTTTGTTCAGAAGATATTTAAAGGAGTTGATTATGTGAAAAAAATAGAATTTGTTACAGAAAGGTAATTATTAATCAGATAAAAAACAAAGATCATGGCTTTAGATAAAAACGGAATAGCAAAAAGAATAGCACAGGAATTAAAAGATGGCTATTATGTAAATCTTGGAATTGGCATCCCTACTCTTATCTCAAATTATATACCCGAAGGAATAAACGTAACACTTCAATCGGAAAACGGATTACTTGGTATTGGTCCTTTCCCTGAAAAAGGAAAAGCAGATGCCGACCTTATTAATGCTGGTAAACAAACTGTTACTACAATGCCCGGCTCATCTTTTTTCGATTCTGCAACAAGTTTTGGAATGATACGTGGCGGACATATCGACTTAACTGTTCTTGGAGCATTTGAAGTTTCTGAAAAAGGAGATATTGCAAGTTGGAAAATACCGGGCAAACTTGTAAAAGGAATGGGTGGTGCTATGGATCTTGTAGCTGCTGCAAAAAATATTATTGTAGCAACAACACATACCGACAGGAACGGAAACCCAAAGCTTATTCCTGAATGTACTCTACCATTAACAGGAGTAGCTTGTGTTAAAAAAATTGTAACAGACCTTGCTGTTGTAGAAGTTACCGATAATGGCTTTAAACTTATTGAAAGAGCTCCCGGGGTTTCTGTAGAAGAAATAAAAGAAGCAACATCAGGTAAACTGATAATAGAGGGTGATATTCCTGAAATGAATATTTAAGCCCCACCTAGCATCTCTAAAGGGCAATGTTATTTAGTTAAAAGTTGAGATGCTCATTTATCAGTTGCCCCGACCTTTAGGTCGGGGGTTGAAGCACAAAAACTAAATGTGCTTTAGCCCAAAAAGAATATAAAGACTTTTGGGCTAAAGCCCTATTTTTACAATATTTATATCCCCGCCTTAAAAGGCGGGGCAACTGATTCCCTTTATTATTCATATGAAACGAGCTAATGATAATGTTGGTATACAAGAAAACGGCAATTACAGCGAGTTACATGTGTCCATAAAATTTATATTTATACATGAAACTAATAGAAACACCACGAGATGCATGGCAGGGAATAAATAAAATTGTTCCTACGGCTGTAAAAGCTCAATATTTAAACACTTTGCTTAAAGTTGGTTTTGATATAGTTGAGTTTGGAAGTTTTGTATCGCCAAAAGCAATACCGCAGTTAGCCGATACTGCCAAATTATTAAAATTGCTCAACATAAATTCTTCATCTTCCAATTTAATGGTGCTTATAGGCAACAAAAGAGGAGGGGAGACAGCTTTGCAGTTACCTGAAATTAAATATATTTCATATCCATTTTCAATTTCACCCACTTTTTTAAAGAAAAACCTTAATACTACAATTAAAGAAAGCATACAGTTTATTGCAGAATTTTCTAAAAAAGCATTAAAAAACAATCAGGAATTGATAACATATATCACTATGGCATTTGGAAATCCATATAATGATAACTGGGACATTGATATAATAAGAAATTGTGTGGCAGACCTCAATAAAATTGGAATACGCAAAATAACATTTACCGATATTGTTGGTATTTCAACACCAAAAAAAATTAAAAATGTTTTTACAGCTGTTATACCTGAATATTCTCAAATAGAATTTGGATTTCATCTGCATACAACAATAAATACATGGTATAATAAAATTGATGCAGCATATAAAAGCGGATGCAGGAGTTTTGACAGCGTTATTAACGGATACGGAGGCTGCCCTTTTACAGGAAAAGAGCTTTTGGGCAACATAAACACTATAAATATGCTTTCGTATTGCACTAAAAACAATATTAAATTACCCAAAATTGATACAAAACAATTTTCAATAGCAATAAACAAGGCTACAGAAGTGTTTGAGTATTGATATTTACTGTTCTACAGTCAAACAAATGCCATCGGCAGCCAAGCATATGCCATAGGCAGTCAAACAAATGCCATCGGTTGCCAAACAAATGCCATCGGCAGCCACGCAGGTGCCATCGGCAGTCACGCAAATGCCATCGGTAGCCACGCAAATGTCATCGGTAGCCACGCAAGTGCCATCGGCAGCCACGCAAGTGCCATCGGTAGTCACGCAAACGTCATCGGCAGTTACGCAAGTGCCATCGGCAGTTACGCAAGTGCCATCGGCAGTTACGCAAATGTTATCGGTAGTCACGCAAATGCCATCGGCAGTCGCGCAAACGTCATCGGCAGTCACGCAAACGTCATCGGCAGTCACGCAAATGCCATTGGCAGTCACGCAAATGCCGTTATTTCGTTTTTTTGCCCTATTTTTTGCGAAAAATGCAAAAAAAACAACAAAATCAGCCCTTTTGTCAGGTTGAGCCCTCCTGTCAGGTCGAGTAGAAATTCTGAAAGAATTTTATATCGAGACCTGAGATTATCTCATTCTCACTTCTCGATACTTGCTCACAAGCCTTGTCTTAATGCATTTTGGCAGGATTTATCTATATGTTGGCAAATGGACTTCGAATATAATTAATAGTACTTTTATATAAAGCTTTAACTCCAAAATTGGGATATAATCGCTTATACCTAAAATTTATTAGAATGAAACGGTTCTGCCCCTTGGGGAGATTTAGGGGGTTAATACAATTTTTTCAACAGCAACACCATTTTTGGTAGTTACTTTTATAATATAGATGCCTTTTGGGTTTTTGCTCAGGTCAATATCCAAACCTTCAAGGTTTCTAAAACCTTGAAGGTTTTCAATTACCTTGCCTGTAAAATCCAAAATCTCAATTCTCTCCATATCTTTTGCCTGTACAGTAATTTTCCCTGTTGTTGGATTAGGGAAAATCTTACATTGAGCTTTAATATTTTCATTTATATTCCCTGCAATATTATCTTCAATATTTGACAAAGACTGACTATATGGTTCTCCAAATAATTTGGTTCCAATCAATGTTGTATCACATGGTGTTAATTTTTGAGCAGCTATAAAATAATATATATTACCTCCCGGAGGATTAACATCGGTATATGTAAAAACTCCCGTGCTATATGCTATAGATGCTATAGAATCAAATGGATTGCTATTGTTTTTTCTATAAATAACATAAGTATCAAAACTAAAGCCTTCATAATGCTCCCAGGTTAAAGCATATCCCTGAGGTACAGCAGGAGAAACATTTAAATGAATAGTTTTATGATAGTTGCCCATATCTGAAATATATCCACATGAATCCAATACCGATATTTTATATTTATCAGATTTTACCTGAGGTTCTGATGCCATATCTACATACACGCCTGCAGAATCGTAAGGAACAACATCCATAAGGTTGTATGTGCCTGAAATAATAGTTTCTTTCCAAATATAATATTCCTCTATTGGCAACAAAGCCTTTTCCCATATTATCTTATTTTTTCCATAAACCGAATCTACTGTTACCATGCAGATTTCTTGTACAGGAAGTGGGTCAATAAAAACAGTAACAGAATCAATTGCACTAAAAACACCATCTGTAACACTAATTGTATAAGTAGTAGTTACAGTTGGATTTGCTACAGGATTTTGAATAGTAGTATTTGAAAGTCCAATAGATGGAGACCAGGAATAAGATAAAGAGTTTGGGCCATTATATACTATAATAGGATTTAGTTGTAAGTTACCATTGCAAGTAGTATAAATAGTATCTCCAGCATTTACTCCAACCCAATTTGAACAATCATTGCTAAATGAAGCCCAGGGATCTATTTCAGTCCAATTAAGTGTTGACCATGCAGAGTTATCTACTTGTATACAAAACAAATAAGGATTGTCAATTGCATGGAACCACCCACCCCCCGATATAAGGGTATTATTCCCATTTTGTAGATTTAATTCACTTAATTGATTCGAATTACATTCCAGAATAATTAGCATTGTGTTGTTGCTAAGATCTAAACTTGTTAATAAATTATTGCTGCAATTTAATTCATCAAGTGAATCACAAACGCTTACATCTATATAGTTCAGTTGATTTTCAAAACATCGTAACTCTTTAACACGCGAATTACTGCCTAAGCTTAAGTTGGTTAACTGATTATACTGACAATATAAACCTGAAAGATTTGTATTATTGCTCACATCTATGGTGCTTATATTATTTATACTACAATTTATGCCAGAAACTGTAGTAAAAGCTTCAATCCCTGTAATATCAGAAATATTATTAGAACTAATATTAAGCCAACCTGTAAAAACACTAGCTTCGCTTACTTGTATCTCACCATCTCCATTAGTATCGATAACAGGGCTATTCGTGATTAATGCTACTTTAAAATTAGCATCGGGTATATTTACTATTTGAGCATTTGCAAAAAGAGCAAATAAAAGAGTTGAGGTTATTAGAATAAACTTTTTCATAATATTTATTTTTTAGTTTAAAATCTAGTGTAAAGTTATATAAATAAATACCTCATGTCAATAGCAAATGAATATTTGCAGGGATATAATTATCAAAAGGCAGCTTCTGATGAATATTTGCAGGCTTAATTTAAAGGGTTTGCTCAAATATCTTTAGCAATTGTTCTTTTTTTCTGCTTGAAACCGGCACTTTTGAGCCATCTTTCATTACTACATTTCCTCCGTCTGCTCTTTCAAAACTATCGAGATAATTAATATTTATTAAGTGTGACTGATGTGAACGAAAAAATCCATAATTTGAAAGTATTTCTTCATATTCTTTCAGGGTTTTGGAAACAAGAATTCTCTTTTGTCCATCTATATAGAACATTGTGTAATTTCTATCCGATTCACAACGTATTATATCTCTAATGTCTACAAAATGTATATTTTCTGAAGTTCTCAATACAATACGTTTTGCTTTATTCTGAAATTCCTGAATATTTGTTAATATCATTTCCAAATCATCTGTATCAAGGTCTTTTTCTATAGTTTCTGAAACTGTTTTTACTGCATTGATAAGCTCTTCGGGGTCAATAGGCTTTAAAATATAATCAAAAGCATTGAACTTTATTGCCTGAATGGCATGTTCCTGATATGCGGTTATAAAAATCACTCTGAAATCCACTTTGTCAAGTTTTCTTAGCACATCAAAACCTGTTCCGTCGGGCATATTAATATCCAGAAAAATAATATCTGGTTTTTGTTTTTTTATTGCCAAAACTGCTGAGGCAACATCATGTGCCTGATCTATTATTTCAATATCTTCACAATAGTTAAGCAGTATATTCTCAATAGTTTCTCGTGCTCTTAATTCGTCGTCAATAATTATAGCTTTTAACATATCAAATGGTTTTATAGGGTATTGTAAATGTTACTTTAGTACCTGTTTTATTACTTGTTTCAGAAAGGTCTTCAATTTTCAGATGAATTTTATTTTTATAAGTCCGATTTATTATCAGCAAACGTTCTTTGGTAATTTCTGTAGCTAGTGATTTATGATCTTTTTTTGGTTGATTTAATGAGTTTTTAATTCCAAGCCCATTATCTGTTAATTCAAAAATTATATTTGAATCGACTCTCTTAAAATTAACAGAAATAAAACCCTTTACATCTTTATTTTTAATACCGTGTTCAATAGCATTTTCTATAAACGGCTGTGCAAGCATAGGAGGAATGGCAGCAATTTCAGAATTTAATAATACATCTGTTTTAATTTCATATTCAAAACTATTGCTGAATCGTAATTTTTGTAAGTCCATGTAATATTTAAGTGTATCAATTTCTCTTTGCAATGAAATGCTTTCTTCTCTTGAGTTCTCTAATATCAAACGAATTAATCGTGCAAAACCCGATAAATATTTACCTGCTTCAAATGTATCGTTTTTAAAAATAAAACTCTGAATTGCTATCAAAGAATTAAAAATAAAGTGCGGGTTCATTTGCGACCTTAATAGTTTTTGCTCAAGCTCTATATTTTTTTGTAATGAGCTTAATCTTGACTGTCGGTATAAAAGAAAAAATATTAATAGTGTAAGAATTATTACTGCTATCAATGCAATAACTAAATATTTGTTTCTCGTTAATTGTAAATCTCTTACCTGTTTATCTTTGTTCAGAATCTTAATTTCATTTTCTTTCTTTTCGGTTTCATATTTAGTCAGTAATTCATTAATCTGCATATGCATTTCAATATTTAACAGACTATCGTTTATTATCATTATACTATCTTTATAATAAAATGCCTGCTGATAATTTTGAATAAAATAATAATGTTCTGACATAGCTTCGTAACATAAGCTAAGAACACGTAAGTAGCTATTTTGTTTCGCTATTTCTGCACTTTCAAAATAATTTTTTTCTGCTAATTTGAATTCTTTTAATTCCGAATAACATTTACCAAGAGCAATTAAATTTAAAGCATACTCATAGTTATTATTTAATTCCTCATTAATATGTAATGCTTTGTTGTAATAATTAATTGCTTCCTGCACCTTACCGGATAATCGTAGTACAATGCCAATATTATTATATGAAGAAGCTATACCTTGTTTAAAACCTGTTTTTTCACGATATACTAAAGATTGTTTATAATAAACTAAGGCAGTATCATAGTTCTCTTTATTTAAGTACACATTGCCAATGTTATTAAGATAATCGGAAGTTTCATATAAATTAGACTCTTGGTCAATAGTATTTAATGCTTTTTCATAGTTTTCAAGGGCTTTTTCATATTGTTTCATATTTTCATATATAACCCCAATATTGTTGTAAACACTTGCCATTCCATATTTAAAATTAATATTTTCAAATATTTTTAGTGCTTTCTGATAATAGATCAGTGCATCATCATATTTTCCCCATTGCATATAAACATTTCCGATTTTCAAATTAGATATTGCGTTTCCTTTGTGGTCAGAAATAGCTTCCTTCAGAGTCTGTGCATTAATATACTTTTTTATAGCTGTATCATAATCGGAATTATTAAAATAAATATCTCCGATATTATTATAAGCTTTTGCCTGCCCTGCTGAATCATTAATAACAATATAAATTTGAAGTGAACTGGAATAAAATTTTAATGCATCATCATATTTTTCTTCCCGTTTATTGATATGTCCTAATTGGTAATATGCCTTTGCTATTTCAGCTTGATTATTATGAAGTTTGGCTAATTTTAATGCCTTTTTTGTGTAAATTTTACTTGAATCAATTGATATGTTTTTATAAATATCAGCCAGTTGGTTATATATTGAAGCCTGGTCTTTTTCCTGATGTTTACTCAATAAAAGTTTCAGGCTATCCGCATTATTGGCAAGAGACAAGATTTGAAACAATCCTGTAAATAGAAAGATTATATAGAGTTTTTTGCTTATCATATCATATTATAATATTTGCAACAACTCTTGGTTTTGGAGACATTGCATATATGTTTTTTCATAGCTTATTATTTTTTATAAGACTAAAAATGACAGTTAAATGTTGTATTACTCCAAATAATAAGAATAACAAAATTACTATTTTGAATGTGAAGTTTTTAATAATTTATAAAATTTAATTTTAGATTTCCCTATTTATTTTTCCAAACTATAAAAATGCAAAAGCATTTTATTGGGCAAAGCACAAATAGTTTTTGTTTTGCAGGATAAGCTTTTTGTGAGTATTTTTGAGGAATAATATTTATAAAAATGAAAACTATAGTTTTATTATTAATATTTATCATTTTTCTGAATCCTTCAGAAAAATCGAAACTAAATAATAACTGGAGAAAGGAAATAGTTGGACAATATGAAGGTGGTTGGCTTTATGAAGTTCAAATAGGAGATGCAAGAAATGAAGGAAAAAACCGTATTTATGTTGCAGGTTTTGACGGTTGGTTGATTGAGTGGACATACGAAAACAATAAATGGTCTTACAATTATTTTCAGATAAGTGAAAAAGGAAAAGATAAACGACTTATCTGTCTTTGGATTGGAAATGGTCGTAATGATGGGAAAAACAGAATTTACGCATCTTGTGTAAATGGAAACCTGTTTGAAATAAGCTTTATTAACGGAAAATGGGAAAAAGAAATAATTTTTTCTAAAGGTTTTCTTGTTTCAGTTGGAGGAGAAATACTACATGGTGATACGCTTCATCATATATATACAGGAGGTTATCAAACTGCCCTGTATGAGTTGGAATATCAGAATTCTAAATGGAATGCAAAACCGGTAACAAAAAGCAACAAGCGTTTTCATAGTAGAGATATTTGGGCTTTTGCTATTGGCAACGGACAAAATGACGGTGTTAAACGTATTTATTGTCCTGAGTGGGGAAACAATCGCATTTATGAATATAGTTTTGAAAGTAATAAGTTTAAGGAGAATAAAATTGAAATGAAAAACAAAACTGTAAAAACAGAAATAGGAAATGTAATGGGTGATAATAGAAACCACTTGTTTGTAGCAGAAAAATTTGGTCATATTTATGAATTAAATTATCACCATGAAAAAGGATGGAGCAAAACGGATATTCAACCGGAAGCTAAAAATTTGTCAAGATACGGCTTATGTATTGGTAATGGACGAAATGATGGTAAAGACAGGCTGTACTCGGTTGCACAAAGAGGTTCTATCTGTGAACACAACTACGAAAACAACAAATGGAGTGAAACAACAATTGACGCCATTTCCGGTGCTACTGTGGATTGCACACTTGGAAACGGAAGAAATGACGATACTATAAGAGTGTATGTACCAAGTGTAGATGGGCATTTATATGAATTTACATATATTGGAAACAAGTAGCTTATTGGTATAGCTTCTGTACAAAAATCATAAAGTTGCACAGAGAAATAAAATTTAGAATATTGAATGTTAAATAACAAACACCCATTAATGAATATAGCATATAAAAAATTTGCCAAACACTTAGATAAAATACCAAATGGGTATCCAGAAACTGAAAGCGGAGTTGAATTAAAAATACTTGCAAAATTATTTTCAATACAAGAAGCAGAAATCGCTTGCGAATTAAGTGTTGAACCAAAACCCATTAATGTAATAGAAAACAAACCAGACATTAGCGATAAAGAGCTTACCAGACTTTTAATTGGAATGGTAAAAAAGGGACTAATAGAAATGAAAAGGGAAAACAGCGAGTTTGTTTTCTATCTTATTCCGTTTGTTGTTGGTTTTTACGAGCATCAGAATGCAAAAATTGATAAAGAGTTTGCTACCCTGTTTGAGCAATATTACAAAGAAGCTTTTTATAAAGCAATGACAATAAGTCCATCTGTGCATAGAATTATTCCTATAGAAAAATCAATACCTGTAAATATTGATGTTATGTCTTATGAAAGATCTTCACATTATATTGAAGGGGCACAATCGTGGGGTGTTTTAAATTGTATCTGCAGGGTTCAGAAAAAATTAATTGGGCAAGGCTGCGAACATACAGTTGAAAATTGTCTAGTATTTTCAAATAAGCTTAATGCATTTAAGAAATCAGAGAATATTCGTACAATAAGTAAACAAGAAGCATTAGATATTTTGATTGAAGCTGATAAAGAGGGTTTAGTGCATTCAACCAATAATGTGCAAAAAGAAGTTACTTATATTTGTAATTGTTGTACATGTTCTTGCGGAGTATTGCGAGGAATTGTTGAACACAAAAACGCCAATGCTGTGGCTGCTTCAGGTTTTTATGCTTTTGTTGATAAAGAGCTTTGTACAGGGTGTGCAGCATGTATTGAACGCTGTATGTTTAATGCAATGGAAATTAAGAATGATGTTTGTGAAGTTTCTATATTACAATGTTTAGGTTGTGGTTTATGTGTTTCTACTTGTCCTACAGATGCAATTGAACTTAAAGCAAAAGACAAGGATTTTGAGAATCCTCCCATAACTGAAGCAGAATGGAGAGAGAAACGAATTGAGGCAAGAGAGAAGCAGTCTTATATGAGGCAAAAATGTAAAAAATAGTTTTTAATAGTTTAGGACATTATTAATTATAAACAAAAAATCTCTTAATAATACATTTTTTTATATATTTGCCCTGAACTTATAAAATATAAACTATGAATAAAAAAATTACATTAATATCAGTATTCGTAATATTGATATTTTCTATAAATGCACAAAAAGTACATTCTGGAATTATTGGTGGATTAAATTTATCTAAAATTACTTCTGATGAGAGTATAGATGGAGAAACGATGCATATGGGAGGACATATTCTAATTCCTATTAATATTGCATTATTTGAGGCTGATCCTATGAAATTTTCTTTGCAACCTGAAATAGATTTAAGTATGCAAGGATCAGCATTTAAGCAAGATACTATATCTTCAACATTTAACTCTCATTATGTTAAAATTCCTATAATGTTTAAAGCGCATTTTGGCGATAATACATTTAGACCATTTATTAATTTTGGTCCTTATTTTGGTAAACATGTTATGTACTATTCTTCATATAAAATTGGTAGTGAATCTGGGAATACTGATGCTGAAACACCTGATACACAATTTATGAATGCTATGGATGCAGGATTTAATCTTGGTGCCGGATTCAACTACGATGGATTTATTTTGGAAGTACGTTATGGCTTAGGATTTTCTGATGTGCTTGTAGATATTAATTCTAAAAACAGAGTATTAAGTTTTTCAATAGGATATTTAATGTTTGAATAAACAAGACAATTATTTATTAGTAATGAGTTGCTTACATAATGGTTTGCATACATTTTGTTAACAGTTTTTATTTGATTTTACAATAGTAAATGTCGATAATGTTACATTAAAATTGTTCAAAATTTTGGAAGATATTGAATCACGAAAATCGGGACAAGTTGTCCAATTGGTATTATTGTAACCCAAAATCAATAATGTATTGCAATAGTTTTTCAGGATACTCTATATGTAACCAATGACTTGCATTTTTGATAGTAATAATTTTAGCATTAGCAAAAAGTTTCTCAATTAATTCAATATCCCTTTGTTTGATATAGTCGGACAAATTACCACGAACAAACATAACAGGAAATTCGGCAATTTGTGTTTCGTTGGGAGCAAAACCATTCATCATTTCAGGTAATGATTTACTTATTACAGGAATATTAATTCTCCAGGCAAAAGATTTGTCTTTTTTTCTATATAAATTTTTTAATAGAAATTGTCTGACATAAGCAAATTCAATTTTTTCCGATAGTATATCATCAGCTTGTTTTCTGCTTTTCAAAACTTTTAAATCTATATCTAACATTGCAGATATTATATTCTGATGATTAACAAAAAGCGGGGAATCTATATTTTCGTTAATGTAAGACTTTGGAGAAATATCAACAACAATAAGTTTGTCTATTTTTTGTGGAAAAGTTTTTGCAAAGTGCATGGCAGTTTTTCCACCCATTGAATGTCCTGCAATAATTGCTTTTTCAATATTTTGTTGTTCGAAAAACTTTTTTAAATCTTCTGCCATTAGTTTATATGTGTGTTTTTCTGTGTGCGGAGAGCGACCATGATTTCGTTGGTCAATCAAAAATACTTCAAAATTATTTGAAAGCCCTTTTGCAATTGAAACCCAGTTGTCAGAAGAACCATATAATCCATGAAGGATAATTAAAGGAAATCCTTTACCATATTTGCGAAAAAACAATTCCATTTGCAATTATTTAGTACCTTAAGTATTTCAATTTCTTCAAGTACATCTGAATTGTGTTATGCAAACCATAATACAAAGCATCTGATATTAAAGCATGACCAATTGAAACTTCTAACAAACCTGATATGTTTTTTACAAAAAACTCAAGATTATCAAGATTTAGGTCGTGCCCTGCATTAATACCCAAATTTAATTCATTTGCAATATTGGCTGCATTAACAAAGGGATCAATCGCTTTTTCTTTATCAATAAAATAATTTTCGGCATAAGGCTCGGTATATAGTTCAATTCTATCAGTTCCAGTATCAACAGCATTAATTATATTTTTTTCAATAGTATCAACAAAAATTGATGTTCTAATACCTGCTTCTTTAAATTCAGCAATTACATCTTGCAGCAAAGATTTATCTTTTAATGTATCCCATCCGGCATTAGATGTTAAAACATCAGGTGGGTCGGGAACCAAAGTTACTTGCGTAGGCTTGATTTCTGTAACAAGATTTATAAGTTGTCTGTTAGGATATCCTTCAATATTAAACTCAGTAGTTATTATGGGTTTTATATCATAAACATCCTGATATTTTATATGTCTTTCATCAGGTCGTGGATGAACAGTTATTCCTTCTGCTCCAAATTCCTGGCAATCAATTGCAGACTGCAATACGTTTGGCATATTTCCGCCACGAGCATTTCTGATTGTTGCAATTTTATTAATATTTACACTTAATTTGGTCATTTTTATTATTAATTTTATGTTGCAAAGTTATAAATTCTTATATTGCCAAATAAATTATGATAGCAAAAGAACTTATATCAGATGTGGTTTTCCCTATAAAGACTTCTAATACAGGAGATGATGCTTTGCATCAAATGGAGATATTTAAAGTTTCTCATCTCCCAATTGTAAATAATAAGCAATTTTTGGGACTTATTTCTGAAAATGATATTTATGATCTGAATAAATCTGAAGAAGCACTTGGAAATCATAAGCTGTCACTAATGAGTCCTTATGTTACAGAATCTCAGCATGTATATGAGGTAATAGAACTGGTCTCACGTAAAAAATTATCTCTTATTCCTGTTTTAGATAAAGATAAAAACTATTTGGGAGCAATTACATTACAGGATCTTTTACAAGCTTTTGCAAAAATTACAGCAATTGATAAACAGGGAAGCATAATAGTTCTTGAATTAAATATAAACGATTTTTCATTATCTGAAATTTCACAAATTGTTGAAGGAAATGATGCCAAAATAATAAGTCTTTATGTGTCATCACCCGATAATTCAATGAAACTGGATGTAACTTTGAAAATTAATAAAACAGACCTTGTGTCAATAATTCACACTTTCAACAGATACAATTATACAATTAAAGCATCGTTTTTAGTTGCTAAAGATATTGAAGACCTTTACAAAGACCGATACGATTTATTAATGAGGTATTTAAATGTTTAAATACTTATGTTGTCCAAATTACATTATTATATAATAATTTTCTTTTTATTCATTGTTTTCCAATGCTTTTCTCAGCAGGGGATTGAGAATTTAATTGTAAATGAAATTTTAATTTCAGGAAATAAAATTACAAGAGAAAAAATTATATTACGCGAATTAACTTTTCATAAAGAAGATACAATTTTAAAAACTGAAATTGGCGACATTTTTCTTATAAATGAAGAAAACTTGTTAAATACATCACTTTTTAACTATGTAAGTATTGATACAATTTTTATTAAACCTAGATTTATTAATATTGCTATTAGAATAGAAGAACGTTGGTATATATGGGCTTATCCAATTTTAGAACATGCCGACAGGAATTTAAGTAATTTTATAAAAGAAAAAGATTGGAACAGAATTAATTATGGCGGCTTTCTATATTGTCAGAATTTTAGAGGAAGAAATGAGTTATTAAAAATTAAAGTGCGATATGGTTATAAAGAACAATTTGCAATAGCTTATGATATTCCGTATTTTGATAAACATCAGAAAATCGGCTTATCGTTTTTAATATCTCATAACAGACAAAAAGAGATTGCATTTAATACTGTAGCAAATAAGCTTGCTTATTATAAAGACAATAATGATTTTGTGTTTACTTCAAACAATGCATCAATAGA
>Ga0208648_1000245_pt1 | contig 58041 bp, 57 predicted proteins | sample AntAceMetag02UKL_FD_184772 | JGI IMG/M metagenome (GOLD analysis project Ga0208648, IMG submission 184772) | Saline lake microbial communities from Ace Lake, Antarctica - Antarctic Ace Lake Metagenome 02UKL (SPAdes) (version 2) | ecosystem: Environmental > Aquatic > Non-marine Saline and...
GAGCGTGAACCACCCGATCCCATCTCGAACTCGGAAGTGAAACCGCTTAGTGCCGATGATAGTGTGGATTTATCCATGTGAAAGTAGGGAATTGCCAAGCTCTTAATTTAAAAACCCAATCCAAAAGTTTGGGTTTTTTTTTGTCTGTAATTTTGTTGTACAATGGCCTATTGTTATTGCAGGGTGTGACTTTGGTCCGTCAGATATAATAAGAAAGCCTGATATAAGCGGGCGGAAGCCTCGCTCTTCAGTGTATGAGAATGGTATTATCTGAGGAGCTATTTATAGCCTGCACACTTGAATTTTGTCTTAGATGATTACTTTTTTATGGACAAGCTAATAAAATCTGGATGGGGCGATGTATTAGCTGTTATTGCAGGTATCTTATTTACATTATCTTTTTCACCTTTTGATTTTTCATTATTGGTCTTTATTGCGTTAGCATTTTTTAGGTTATCGCTAGTCGAGCTGAGTGTAAAAAGGGCAACACTGAGAGGTTTTTTGTTTGGCCTGGGTTTGTTCGGACTTGGAGTTTCCTGGGTGTTTATCAGTATGGTTGTGAATGAAGCTTCTGGCTTTGCACTTCCTATGTTGATGACTCTGCTGTATTGCAGTTTTTGGGCAGTTTTTCCAGCTGTTGCTGCCTATCTTTATGTAAAAATACGTGTTAATAACTGTTTTGACTGGCTTGTTTTTGCTTGTGTATGGACACTTGTTGAGTATATTCGAGGGGAGTTGATCTTGGGAGGTTTTCCCTGGTTGCAGGTTGCTTATAGTCAATTAGATACACCTTTATCGGGGTACGTGCCAGTACTGGGTGTTTATGGTACTGGCTTAATTACAGTTATGTTTTCTGCGGTGATTGCAGACGTTATATTAGATAAAAAATACCGTAGACTTTATTTTTTAGGCATTATCGCCGTAACGATTATTGGTGCTTTATTACAGCCGGTGAATTGGACGACTGTTTCAGGAAATCCATTTACCGTAAGCTTGATTCAGGGGAATATTGCACAAAAGGATAAATGGGCTGTTGGCAATAGAAATGCTACTTTAAAACAATACTATGATGATAGCGCTGCACATTGGCAATCTGACCTTATTATCTGGCCAGAGACAGCTATTCCAGCCTATTTTGAAGATGTGAAAGACGATTATTTATTGCCTTTGGAGCGGGAAGCAATAGCGCATAATACTAATATTATTACTAGCCTACCTTATAAAGATGAAACGGGTAAATTATATAATTCTGTTTTAGTTCTGGGTGCAAATCGTATGATGTACAAAAAGATTCATTTATTACCCTTTGGTGAATATTTGCCCTGGCAACCTGTTTCTAGTTATTTGTTGAGTTTAATGAATGTCCGCTTAGGCAAGTTTAGTTCTGGCGAGATTGACCAGCCTTTACTCAAAGTAGCAGGGCATCATTTTGTAACTTCAATTTGTTATGAAGATGCTTTTGGAGCACAGAGTATTCGCCATGTAGAACAGGCAAAATTTCTTGTGAATGTGACAAATGATGGCTGGTTTGATGGCTCAATTGAGCCTTATCAGCATCTGCAGATTGCTAGAATGCGCGCGCTTGAAGCTGGGCGATATTTATTACGGGTAACGAATACAGGGGTCAGTGCAATTGTCTCGGAAAAAGGTAAGATCGTGAATCAGGCACCGGTTATGCAAAGGGTTACAATAACTTCGGATATTGAACCTATGAATGGGATGACTCCTTATGCTCTGATGGGAGATAAACCCACTATTCTGATTATTTCATTAATATTACTGTATTCGTTTATCAACAGATATTATCAAAAAATTTGTATGTCAGGCTAAATTAATGGGTTTCATTATGCGCCTCTGAAGTCGTTTTATGCCACCCATTGTTTATTGAGGTTTGTTAACTATGAATTTCTATATGCAGTTCACGGAATTCATTGGTGAGTTTGTGGTTAGGAGCATAGTGTACTAGTGGTTGAGACTCAGTATGTGATTCACGAACCTTAACAGAAGGTGAAATTTTACTGTTTAACATGGGTAAACCCTCAGCAATAAGCTCTTCTACCAGCTGCCTAGGTAAACGTGCCTGGGCTTGAAATTGATTGACAATAATACCTTCAATCTCCAGATTTGCATTATGGTCAGCCCTTACTTCACTTAAAGTTTGCATCAGTGTGTATAATGCTTCACGGGCAAAAGTATCGCAATCAAATGGGATTAAGCATTTATTTGCTGCGATCAATGCTGATTGGCTGTAAAAATTTAGTACTGGCGGGGTATCAATATAGATTTCATCAAAGTCTTCTAACTTATCCAGTTCTTCTTTAAGTTTGAAGATTTTGTAACGTGATTCCAGGCGACCTTGTAAAGGTTCTAATTCAGGGTGTGAGGGTAAAACAAATAAATTAGGAAAGGGAGATTCGTGAATAAGGTCTTGAATACCTACTCCTTGTCCACCGAACAACGAAAGGCTTAAACAGCTTTTAAAAAAATGGGCAATGGTCTTATCCGAATCTTTGACCTTTTGTCCCAAAATATACTGAGTTGCATTTCCCTGTATATCCAGATCAATTACTAAGGTTCGTTTACCCTCCATCGCACTAATTGCCGCTAAGTTACATGTAATGGTAGATTTCCCTACACCGCCTTTTTGATTAAAGATCACCCTGCGCATTTTATTCCCCGATAGTAGCAAACATTTAAAGAATTATTATATGTAAAATTATATGCGTATGAAAGTATTTGCTCCACATTCAGGACATTCAGGAATAATACTGGTACTTTTAAAGGCAATTACTTTACCACATTTTTTACAACTTAACGTCCCTGGCGCTGTTAACTCACCGCTTTTATAAGGGTGGCTGTATTGTTTTGCTGTTTCTGATAATTGCGCTAACTCTATACGGGTTTTATCTGCAACATTAAGAAACGAATCCAGAGCAAAATTTTCTAATAATTCTATATCAAATTTAAGCCACTCTGATAACGAGTCGTTACTGTTGTCAGGTAAGGATTCAGCTGCATGATGTACGTCTCTGGACACGGAGTCGGCGACATGGTTAATTTCTTCCTGCGTTAAGCCCCCAATTTCACTTATCTTTCCTTTAGCAGCATCCAGCTTCTCAGCAATTGTATGAATGGTATCATCCGTTGCTTCATACATGTATTCCATAAAGTCGTTATAGGCTTTGGTTAGTTTATTTTCATTCATAAGAATCACTCCCTAAAAAGGCTTTAGATTTAGTTCACTGTAAGGTATTCTAACGCTTTTGAATGCAAAAAGACGAGTAACAATGCAAGAAAATTACAAACCACTAGAAATTGAGGCTGAAATACAGGCTCAATGGGAAAAATCGGGCATATTTCAGGCTTCTGATGACGAGAGCAAAGAAAAGTATTATTGCCTATCTATGTTTCCTTATCCCAGTGGTCGCCTGCATATGGGGCATGTACGCAATTATACGATTGGCGATGTGATTAGCCGTTACCAGCGTATGCAAGGCAAGAATGTTATGCAACCTATGGGCTGGGATGCTTTTGGCTTGCCTGCAGAAAATGCCGCCATGAAGCACAATGTTCATCCTGCAGAGTGGACTTATGAAAATATCGACTACATGCGTACTCAATTAAAGGAGCTGGGTTTTGGATATGATTGGAGTCGTGAATTAGCCACTTGTGATCCTAGCTATTATCGTTGGGAGCAATGGTTTTTTTTGCAATTACTCGAAAAAGACTTAGTTTATAAGAAAACTTCAGCAGTCAATTGGTGCCCTCATGATCAAACTGTATTAGCCAATGAGCAGGTTATTGATGGTTGTTGCTGGCGTTGTGATACGGCGGTTGAGAAAAAAGATATTTCGCAATGGTTTTTAAGAATTACTGCCTATGCTGATGAGTTACTCACTTCATTAGATAAAATGCCTGGCTGGCCAGAACAAGTTAAAACTATGCAAGCTAATTGGATTGGGCGTTCTGAAGGTTTGGAAATGGCATTTGCGGTTGATGGGTTGGACGATGTTGAAATCTATACCACACGTCCAGATACCTTAATGGGTGTTACCTATTTAGCGGTTGCAGCTGAACACCTGTTAGCATTACAGGCAGCAAAAGAGAGTGTTGAAATTAGCGCTTTTCTGGAAGAATGTCGACATACGGAAACTTCGGAAGCTGCTTTAGAAACCATGGAAAAGAAAGGTATCTATTCTGGCTTTAATGCTAAGCATCCGGTTACGGGTGAGTTAGTGCCTGTCTGGATTGCGAATTTTGTACTGATGAGTTATGGAACAGGTGCTGTTATGTCAGTACCCGCTCATGATCAGCGTGATTACGAATTTGCGAAAAAATATGGCATTGATATAAAACAGGTTATTTTTTCAGCAAGCGATAGTGATGACAGCATTACTGAACATGCTTTTACAGAGAAAGGTAATTTACGCAATTCTGCAGAATTTGATGGTTTAAGTTCAGCCGAAGCTGTTAATGCAATCGCTGAAAAATTAGAAAGAGACGCTACAGGACAGCGTAAAATTAATTTCCGTTTACATGATTGGGGCGTTTCAAGGCAGCGTTATTGGGGAGCCCCGATTCCCGTTATTTATTGTGACGATTGTGGCACGGTACCCGTACCCGAAACAGATTTGCCGGTTGAATTACCCAAAAACGTGGTCTTAGATGGATCAAATTCTCCACTAGTGACTCATGAGGCATTTCTGCATGCTGATTGCCCTAGGTGTGGTAAATTAGCAAAACGCGAGACTGATACCTTCGATACCTTTATGGAATCATCATGGTACTTTGCCCGATATGCAAGCAGTAGGGCTGAGTCTATGCTGGATGCAAGTGCCAAGTACTGGTTGCCGGTTGATCAATATATAGGCGGAATTGAACATGCGATTTTACATTTACTTTATGCGCGTTTTTTTACTAAATTAATGCGTGATGAAGGCTTATTGGTTTGTGATGAACCGTTTAAAAATTTATTAACCCAGGGTATGGTGTTAATGGATGGAACGAAGATGTCTAAATCTAAAGGTAATACTGTTGATCCACAACATTTAATTGCAGAATATGGCGCTGATACTGTGCGCCTATTTATTATGTTCGCAGCGCCACCAGAACAATCCTTAGAATGGTCAGACAGTGGAGTCGAGGGTGGTTTCAGGTTTTTAAAGCGATTATGGCGGCAAGTGCATTTACATGTAGCTGCGGGCGAGGCTGTTGCGCTATTAGATAAGCAGAGCTTGACTAGCACGGAGAAAGAGTTACGCAGACAAGTACACTATGCGATTGAAAAAGTAACTGATGATATAGGGCGCAGACATCATTTTAATACCGCAATTGCGACTAATATGGAATTATTAAACACCTTATCCCGATTTAATGATCAGGGCGGAAATGCGACAGCCGTACGTCAGGAGGCTTTAGAAACGATAGTGTTGATGCTATATCCTATCGTACCTCATATTTGTCAGGAATTATGGAAAGGTTTAGGTAAAACAAAAGATATTAATCGAATCTGGCCAGTAGCAGATAAATCTGCATTGGTTCAAGATGAATTACAAATGATAGTACAGGTCAATGGAAAGCTGCGTGGCAAAATAATGGTTGCCTCGACTGCTAGTAAAAAAGAAATCGAAGTGCTCGCTTTAGCTGAACAAAATGTGATGCGTTTTCTTGAAGGTAAAACGGTAAAAAAACTTATTGTTGTGCCGAAAAAACTGGTGAGTATCGTTGTTTAATTTCTCTATCAAAGGCATGCTTGGAATTAGGGGTAGTGTGCTTTTAGTGACACTGTTGATGTTAACCGCCTGTGGTTATCATCTGCGTGGAGCACTAGAATTACCTGAAGCATTAAAGAAAATGTATGTAAAAGGCGCTTCGCCAGAGCTATCTGCTGCCATTGAACGAACATTCAGAGGGACCTCAGGTGAATTAGTTGCAACAGCTGATGAAGCAGGCATGATCTTGAATATACTCGACGAATTTTATCAGCGTAGAACGATTTCGCTTAGTTCCACTGGGTATTCTAATGAGTTTGAGTTAATTTATCGCTTAAGCTTTGATCTGCTGGATAGCGAAGGACATACACTGGTATCCAATCAAACCATAGAGGTTATGAAAACGTACTATAACGCGCAGAGTAGCGAGACTTTACTTTCCAAAGATAATGAAGAAATTGTTTTGCGTCAGGAATTGTATGAAGAGGCAGTCCGTTCGGTAATTCAAAGAGCACGGGCTGAGCTTAAAAACAAATATCCATAATATGTTGTTAAAAACAGAACAATTACCTGCCTCATTAGCTAAGAAACTTGCTCCGATTTACCTTATTAGCGGTGATGAGCCATTGCAATCAGGAGAAGCTGCAGATGCAGTGCGTCTAGCAGCTAAAAATTCAGGCTATGAAAATCGTGAATTATTAACGGTTGATGCCCATTTTTCCTGGGTAGATTTTATACAAGCTGCAAATGCCATGTCCATCTTCTCAGATAAGAAAATTATCGATTTGCGACTTCCTTCGGGAAAACCAGGTATGGAAGGTAGCAAGGCGCTGATCAGTTACTGCGAACGACTTCCAGAAGATACACTGTTATTAATTACTGCAGGTAAGCTGGAAAAAAACGCTACCAAGTCAAAATGGGTAATGACCCTAGAGAAGTATGGCGTTATTATTCAAGTTTGGCCTCTAGAAGGGAAAGATTTGGTTGAATGGATTCAGAAACGTATGCAGCGTAAAGGTTTGAGTACCAATAAACAGGGACAGAGGTTGATTGCCACACGAGTAGAGGGTAATTTACTGGCTGCAAATCAGGAAATAGAAAAACTGTATGTGCTTTATGGATCAGCGACTTTAACCACGCAACAGATAGAGGAAGTGGTTGCGGATGCTTCACGGTATGATGTTTTTAATCTGGTTAATGCTGCTTTGTCAGGTAGAGTGGAACGCGTAAATAAAATTCTCCTAGGAGTGCGGCACGAGGGCATTGCCGCACCTATTGTACTTTGGGCATTAACGCGTGAAATACGCTCTTTGATCAGTATACAGCAACAATTACAAGCAGGTCAGCCACGTAATGCTGTTTTTATGAAACATCGGGTGTGGGATAAGCGGCAAAAGCTGGTTAGTCATGCTTTAAGTAAACTCTCTCGACAAAACTTATTGAATGCTTTATTGCTGGCAGCTAAAACAGATCGTCAGATTAAAGGTGAGCAAGCGGGTGATTGCTGGGAGAGTTTATTGGAGATTAGCTTAATGTTGGCAAAGTAGAAATTTCCATTACGACTCCGATGAAAGGTGGGAAGGATAATTACAATAACTGCTAATGAGTGTTTGAATAGAGATCATAAATCATCTGATTTCTCTTGAATTCAAACTATAAGTGCTTATTCATCCATTTCTGTACCAATCTTTGTACCTTTTCTAGTTGTTTGTGCATTATTGTCTTTGAAATGATTAGGTATTTCGAGAATGGAATACTCTTTCAATCATAAAAATGCACTACACCGGTATTCATATCATACATACCACCAATAATCTTGATTTGGCCACTTTTTTCCATTTCTCTTAATATTGGGCTATAGAGTCTGATGTTTTCAATAGTATCCCAGACATTCTGCTCTGCAACCATGTGGACAAACTCTTTGTTTTTACTGGTTTTATTGCCTTCATAATTGTCAAAGTGATGAACTGCAGGTTGGATATTTTCCAGCATTGAAGTAATATTACCCAATTTTACTCCATCCACAGCACTTTTAATCGCGCCGCATTGTTCATGACCTAGAACGAGTACCAGTTTGGAGCCTGCAACTTTGCATGCATATTCCATACTGCCAAGAATATCTGTATTTTCAAAATTGCCGGCAACTCTTGCAACAAACACATCGCCTATTCCCAGATCAAATACATCTTCAATGGGAACTCTGGAGTCTATGCAGGATAAAATGATGCTTTTGGGATATTGCCCTAATGCAGCTAAACGTACTTGTTCAGAGTGATCTCGATTGGTAACAACCCCAGATACAAAGCGTTGGTTACCTGCTTTTAGCCAGGAGATAACATAATCCGGAGTTAATGTGTTTTGCTGTTCCTGAGTTATCACAGTAGCCACAACTGGTTTAGTTTCAGTCATCGTGGTGGTGGTCAGCTTGCTTGAACAGCCTAAAAATAATAAGGAAAGTAAACCCAAAAGAAAAAGCTGTGATGTTTGATAGTTATGCATTTGTAATAACCCATGAGTCATTTCGAATTTGATGATAAACATAACAGACCTCAATGGATCTATCAAGAAAAGTTATTCTATTTCCTCGGTGTGATGATCAGGTTGACTAGCTGTAATATGCGTTGCAACACATTGTAATGCTGATTCTAAATGCTGCCACTCCGGTTCATTAGCAGGTAAACCAAAGCGGAGGCTGGCTGGCTCACTAAAAAGGCGAGTAAATACGGCTTGTTTAGCAAGTTGTTGATGTATCTGGGCAGCATGCTCTGTTTGCACCCATTGAAAAAGTTGAGTGGAGCCGGCTGGTTTCAGCTGGTAGTTTGTCAGTAACAATTGTAAGCGTCGGCTTTGTTGTAGTAATTGCTGGTGCATCTGATTATGCCACCTAGTATCCTGCAAAGCATGAGTGCAAACATAACGACCAGGGTTACTCAGTGTCCAGGGACCAAGTAATTCATTTAGATTATTTAAAATAGTCGGTTCCGCCAAAACAAACCCTGCTCTCAATCCCGCTAAACCGAAAAATTTTCCTATAGAGCGTAGAATTATCAAGCCTTTTACAGGCTGTAACTGACTTAGACTTAACTCTGGAGTGCAATCGATAAAAGCTTCATCAATAATAAGCCAGCCTTGTCTTTGATTTAAGTTTTCTAGCCAGTTAAGGCATTGTTTTTGGGTAAATGTACAGGCAGTGGGATTGTTTGGGTTAACTAAAATTAAAGTGTCTAAGTGACTGATATGTTGATCAATCTCATTGGCACTCATCTGTACTATTTTATGTCCAGCTTTTTTCCAGGCATAAGTGTGTTCCGCGTAGGAGGGCGTAACAATGCCGGTTGTGCCGCGAGTGCGCAGCAAAGGTAAGCTTTGAATAGCCGCCTGGGAGCCAGCGACAGCTATTAGTGATTGGCATTGGTAGTATTCTTGAGCAGCAGTGATAAGTCTATCTTGGTCTTCAGGTAAACGCTGCCAGATCAAATCTGGAATAGGGGGGATAGGATAGCCATTAGGATTAATTCCTGTAGATAGGTCTAGCCATTCAGAAATAGAGATTTGATACTGTTGTGCCGCTTCTAGTAAGCGTCCGCCATGTTTAAGCAAGAGTTTCCCCTGCGCTAATAAGCGCTAGCCAAAGCAGGGTTGTTAAGATAACTAATAGATTAGCTCGCCTAATATCCTGATTTGTGGCTATACGATCAGTGCCTAATGTGGGTTTGATTTTGAGCAGCCCATGATAAATTGCTGAACCACCTAGGTTTACATTTAAACTGCCTGCACCTGTGCTCATTACCACACCAGCGTTAGGGCTTTCGCATTGGGGGCTTTGTTGTTGATAGCAAGCCCATGCATTATGCGTATCTCCGAGTAAAAGGTAGCTTAAGGCAGTTAAGCGTGCCGGTACCCAGTTTAAAATATCGTCTAACCGTGCGGCAGCAAAACCAAAATTATAATAACGATTGTTTTTATAACCCCACATGGCATCTAAGGTATTGCTTAGCCGGTAAAATATAGCACCTGTAGGGCCTGCGACCACAAACCAGAATATAGGTGCAACTATCGCATCAGCTCCATTTTCCAAGGTACTTTCTATGGTCGCTTTACGTATTGATTGAACGTCCATTTGCCCTGTTTCACGGCTCACGATCATGGATAGTGCATGCCGTGCCTGAGTCAGATTGCCCTTTTGTAACGGTTGGTAAATAGCTAGTGTATGTTGTAATAAACTTTTCGGTGCAATACACAGATAAAGTATTACGGGACTCAAAATGTCATTAAACAACGGCAACCGTGTAATGATAAATATTGTTCCGGCAATCGGTAAAATAGTTAGCATTAAAGCGACTAGCCCATTTATCTTTTGATATATATTTGACCTATCCCTAGGTAGAATAAGTTGCTTTTCTATATAGCTAGCCAATATACCAAATATAACTAGAGGGTGAGCTTTTTTTGGTTCGCCTAGAAGAACGTCAAGTATTAAAGCAATTAACAAGGCAAGTGTAACAGTCATTTAGTCGCGCTAGTAAATTAGAGTAAAAAGGCCGCCACAATGCCATTAAAGGAATTTAAATGCAAGCAATAACATTAATGGTACAGGGTACAACTTCTGACGCGGGAAAAAGTGCTTTGGTAACAGGTCTGTGTCGTTATTATCAGCAGCAAGGGGAATTGGTTGCGCCTTTTAAACCACAGAATATGGCCCTAAATAGTGCGGTAACACCTGAGGGCGGGGAAATAGGCAGAGCACAGGCAGTACAGGCACAGGCGTGTCGCTTAAGCCCACATACTGATATGAACCCTGTCTTACTTAAACCAAATTCGGATAAAACATCTCAGCTGATTTTACAGGGTAAGGCTGTTAAGAATTTAGGTGCAAAAACTTATCATGCTTACAAAACACAAGTGATGCCGGTAGTGCTGGATTCTTTCCAGCGTTTACGCGGGCAATATCAGCGTATTATTGTAGAGGGGGCGGGAAGTCCTGCAGAAATAAATTTAAGACAGGGTGATGTAGCCAATATGGGCTTTGCCGAAGCAGTGGATTGTCCGGTTATTTTAGTTGCAGATATTGATAGAGGAGGCGTGTTTGCACATTTAGTAGGAACTCTGGAATTATTAAGCGAATCGGAACAGCAGCGCATACTGGGTTTTGTTATCAATCGCTTTCGCGGCGATATTGAGATATTACAACCAGGCATAGACTGGCTGGAGCAAAGAACAGGTAAACCGGTATTTGGTGTTTTGCCTTATCTGCATGACTTGTATTTAGAATCTGAAGATAGCGTGGCAGTAGAACAGCCTAAAATGAACACAGACGTATTTAATATTGTTGTGCCTCGATTACCTCGAATGAGTAACCATACGGATTTTGATGTTTTGCGTTTGAATGCCGCAGTAGATATTCAATTTTGCAGAAATCCAGACTTTGCAAGCAAAGCAGATTTGATTATATTACCGGGTAGTAAGTCTGTTCGTGATGATCTGGTATGGCTTAGAGAAAATGGTTGGGAGTCAGTAATATTGCGCCACTTACGTTATGGTGGAAAGCTTATTGGATTATGCGGGGGGTATCAAATGCTGGGCTCTTTGATTCATGACCCGCAAGGAGTTGAGGGGAAACCAGGATCCAGTTCAGGCCTGGGTTTATTAGATATGCAAACGACTTTAACAAATGAAAAGCAATTAAAACAGCTAACGGGTCAGCTTTTAATCTCTGATGCACGTGTAAATGGTTATGAGATTCATGCCGGAATTTCAGTGGGACGAGCTTTGTTAAACCCAGTGATTAGGCTGGAAAATGGTGAGATGGAAGGCAGTTTGTCACAAGACCAGCAAATTTTAGGAACTTATTTTCATGGCTTGTTTGATAGTCCTGATGCATATGCTGCATTGTTGCACTGGGCAGGGGCAAAAAAAATACAGCCCATAAATTTTGAGGTTTTGCGTGAGCAGGGTATAGAGCTTATAGCGGCAACTGTTAAGCAATATATGAATATGCGATTGCTGGAGGAAAAGTGTCAGGCTTATTGTAGCAGGAAAAAAAAGGCTCCATAAAGGAGCCCTTTTCGTAACAGCTGTTTGTTTTACTGTACACGTACGTTAACCGCAGACAATCCTTTTGCCCCGGTTTCTACGTCATAAGTGACTATTTGATCAGGTTCTAGAGTTTTAAATCCTTCACCCTGGATAACTGAGTGATGTACAAAAACATCCTCGCCACCATCAGATTGTTCTATAAAACCAAAGCCTTTGGTGTTGTTAAACCACTTTACTTTACCCGTTGCCATTGAAAAACTCCTTAAAAAATAAAAATATATGGCGATAACAGAATAACACCTGATAACAAGGAACTTTGTCGCTAGTTCAAACACTGCTTTCTGATAAGCCGCATTCTACCGTTATTTAGTAAAGGATGCTATTAATAGTGTTTAATTTGCTGTCAAATTTAGCATAAACTTCGTATAAGTGAAGTTAAAGTTTACCCTGTGTAGTGAATAATTCCAGTTTGAGTGGAATATTAGGCAGAGATTATTTTCTTTTCTATCTGCTAAGTTGAGTTGCTATAGACTTATCATCTAATTGTGCATGTTCAATTAGCGTATTAATCAATTCAAGTTACACTAGGTTGCATAGCGGATACCTCATTAATTTTATTATTGCTGATATACCAGGGTAATAGGTCTAAATAACTGCGAATATTATCTATATAAATGACAGGTTCTTTACCTTTAGCATAACCATATCTGGATTTAGAGTGCCATTTTTTTAGTCAAGAGCGGAATACCTTGCTTGACATCTAGCCATTTGTCGGAATTTTTACCTAATTTTTGAGTGATAATCCGAGCATCTTCTAAATGACCAAAACCGATATTATAAAATGCAAGTGCAAGCCAGGTGCGATAGGGCTCTGGAATGCGTTCGGGAATTTTTTCAGGCCTTACTTTTAGGTATAAGGCTTCACCAAAAATACTTTCTTTAGGGTTTGTGCGGTCTTTTATACCTACCTGGTCCGCTATTGCCTGGGTGAACATCAGAAGGTCCTTTACTCCAGTGAGATTCCTGATAGCTAATTGCCGCTAATAAGCGCCAGTCAAATGTGTATTTGGCAGCAGCGACCTGAAATAATTCCTGATATCTTGGTAGGTGACTTTGAAGATGAAGGCGAAAAGTACAGTTTCCTAAATATTTAATATTACGAGTATGACCGTAATGCCGTTCAATTAATTGCTCTAATTTTCTATTTTTCTTATTTTTTTAAAGAAAAGCACGGCTTTATTATACAGACGTAAGTCATCAGATTTATTAAATGCCCATGCAAGTTGGCGGATGGAACCAATATCGAATGCAATATTTAATTTAGGATAAAAGCGGCGAATTAACGTGATTTGATTAGAATCAGCGATGGTAAAATCAATCAGTCTCTTTCATTAACCAGATACAGCAAGCTATCCGTGTCCAGCGTGTCGTTAGTCGACCAATGCAGTTGAGGTGTGTCTTGTTGTAAATTTAATAGACTCTCTGCATGGCTGGTGCCTGTTACAATTTCTAGAATTCCATCTACTAAATTACTCGGATTAGAGGGGGCGTTTTGTTCCTTTGCGGGAAATAAGCTGTTCGGTGATTTTGTGATAGGCCGGTGCAAATAATAATCGTTGCTTACGTTCGTTAGTAATGTTGATTCCGGCTGCGGCAAAGTCCGCTACTCCAGCTTGCGTTTGTTGCAATATATCTGAAAAAGTATCGGGAACAATAAATTTACTTTTAACCTGTAAATGCTCTGCAAATAATTGTACTAAGGAAGGAGGGTTTAATAATACCCGAAAATCCTGCGTCAGACTCGGGCATTATTGAATTCTCGTTCTTAAGTTATACTCCAGGCCAGCAAAGCCATTTGCGGTTTCATAGTAGGTCGTTTGGTCGTAGCAGGTTAAGACTGTTAATTCGCCAGCTTTTCTGATTCGTTCAAGTTGATTTTCATATTTAACAATATTTTCAGGCAGCTGTTGGTTGTTTTTAGTCTGCTGGTCACAAGCACTCGGGAAAGCAAAAGCGAGGCCGAGATAGAATCGCTGAAAAAAAGTTAACGCTAGCGTATTTTCTTGTAATAGTTAATTAAGCCATTTGTCGAACCATCATGAGTATTAACTGGCTGGTCATCCTTAAGTTCAGGCATAATGGCTTGAGCCAATACTTTACCTAGTTCAACGCCCATTTGATCGTAACTATTGATATTCCAGATTTTCCCCTGAACAAATATTTTATGCTCATAAAAAGCGATCAAAGACCCTAGAAAATGGGGGGAAAGTTTTTTGAACAGAAATGAATTTGTTGGTTTGTCTCCAGAAAAAACTTTTGCTGCAATAAGTAGCTCACTTGCGCCATCACCCAGGTCAGTTCTAACTTCTGCATCTGTTTTTCCTCTCATCAGTGCTTCAGTTTGAGCGAGGAAGTTAGAAATTAGAATATCATGAGACTCGGTCCTTTCTCCATGGCTTTGCGCGGGGGCTAAAAAATCACAAGGAATGACCTTGGTACCCTGATGAATAAGCTGGTAAAAAGCATGCTGTCCATTTGTTCCTGTCTGTCCCCAAATAATAGGGCCAGTGCTGTAATCGACCGGTTGACCCTTCATGTCAACACTTTTGCCATTACTCTCCATATCACCTTGCTGAAAATAGGCAGCAAAATACTCGAGATTATGGTCATACGGTAGCAAAGCATGGGAATCTGAATAATAAAAGTTATTGTGCCAGATTCCTAATAAGGCCATGATCACTGGAATGTTTTTTTCAAAAGGTGTGTTACGAAAGTGTTTGTCTGCTTCGTGAGCGCCTTCTAATAGTTTCTCAAAATTATCCATGCCAAGATATAACGCAATAGATAAGCCAATTGAAGACCAGAGTGAATAACGACCACCGACCCAGTCCCAAAATTCAAACATATTTTTTGGGTCTATGCCAAAGTCAGTTACATTTTTTACATGGGTAGATAAGGCAACAAAATGTTTTGCTATCGCAGTTCTATCTTTAGCGTGTTCCATTAGCCAATCGCGGGCGGCTTTGGAATTAACCATGGTTTCCTGAGTGCTAAAAGTTTTTGAAGCGACTAAAAACAAGGTGGTTTCAGGGCAAACTTTATTCAGCGTTTCAAGTAAATCAGCGCGATCTATATTGGAGACATAATGCACTGACATGCCTTCTACTGCATAAGGAGTGAGCGCTTTAGAAACCATTTTTGGTCCTAGATCAGAGCCACCGATGCCGATATTTACAATATCTGTAATTGCTTTGCCTGTATATCCTTTCCATTTACCAGAATGAACGGCAGCACAAAAATCACGCATTTTTTGCAAGGCCTGATTAACTTCAGGCATTACGTCTACGCCATCCACATAAACAGGTTGATTGCTCCGATTACGCAGAGCAGTATGTAAAACGGCTCTATTTTCTGTTTTATTAATGCGTTTACCGGTAAACATATCTTCAATATGTACATCCAGATGTTGTGCTTTTGCTAAATTTAATAATAGTGTCAGAGTTTCGTCTGTAATTCTGTTTTTTGAGTAATCAAATAACAAATCTTCAAATTTTAAAGAATAATTATCAAAACGCTTAGGGTCAGCATCGAACAAGTCTCTGATATGCAGTTTATCAATGATTTTTTGATGTTCTTTTAAAGCTAACCATTCAGGTAACTTAATTAAATTAGACATTTTTTAGAGCCTTGGTGAGCAGGAAATTAAAGTGAGGATGCTTAACTTTGCAAAATTTTACGTAAATAGAGACGCGATAGCAATAGCAATATTAGAAACTTATGATATAATTAAGCCGTATTATTGGCTCGATATAGAGTTATTCTTTCTTTGTCGAATTCTATATGATAAAGTTTATGGTTGTTTTTGTAGTTTCGTTGAGTCAATAACGAGAGAAAAACATTTTAGAATTATAATAAATATTAAGAGGAAGAATTTATGACAAACAGTATTATGAGAAAGAATTTTATAGCTCTGTTAGGCATGCTATTTTCTGCAACGCTTTGGGCGCACGGTGGAGCAGCAGGTACTGATACCGATCAGTGTAAATTTGAGTTAGAGCCAGAGCACTGGATCCATTATACGGCGTATCAACCTCTTGCTTATCCTGCGGAAGATTTTTGTGGAAATATTCCAGATACCGGTACTTTGACGCAATTAGTTTTTGATTATCAGGATGTTAGATACCGCAATAGAGCCGTAGAATTTGAAGTAACCAAAGAGCCCGAAGGTACTCGTGTATTTTTTCAAGAGGCAAAAAAACATAAATCAGGTACTGTTGTTTTGACATTACCTAATGGTGTTTCTGAACCAGGTAAGTATTTGATTCATATTACTCTTGTAGGAGCTGATGGTCAGAACTTAGATGCACATATGAGTTTTGTCGCGGGTAAAGGTATGTCGACGAGTTCTACTAGCTTATTTATGTATTTCTTATTTGGACTAGCTGGTTTATATGTTTTATATCTATCTCACGCAGGTTTTAAAAGCAAAGTAGATAACATTTTGGGTAAAGCTAAAGACGAATAAGTTAATTTCAATTTAAGAGTGTTAATAATGCAGAATAATCCTTTAGGAATGCTATTGGGTGCTGCTGTCATGCTGATGCCGTTTGCGGCATCAGCTGTGGTAGACTTGCCTAAAACAGTTGAAGTAGACCGTGGCAAAGTGGAAGCGGCTTGTAATGAAAATAACCCGGATTGGCGTAAGGCACAAACGATTGAGGGTGTAAGTATTCAGGAGTCACTTCGATGTAGCCCTGACAACCCATATACTATTGCAGCAGAAGTAAAAGGAACGAATAATTTATCAATGGAAGCATTGATGAATACTCATTTTGCAATGGATGGCATTATTAAAAAGAATGATATGGATGGCGATGGCGATCCTGATTTAATTATCATTAAACTTGAAGTAGCAGAATTAAATGGACATTCACCTGATTTTGCTGGTGTTGTACCAACTTTTGATATAGCACCGGGCATACAGCCAGGTATGTGGGTATTCGCACCTAAGTCACGAGGCATGGCGACTAGCAGTTTTGTGGGCACTGACGCAAATCCATTATTAAGAGCTCCTTCACCCGTTATTCGCGTGGAGCAGGGTGATATTATCTGGATACAATTAGAAAATACGCATTATTTCCCGCATACCATTCATTTACATGGTGTTGATCACCCTTGGGTAGACAGTACAGGTGAAGGCAATGATGGGGTCCCCCAGACTAGTGATAAATTTGTTTTACCGGGACAAAGTAAAACCTATGAAATTCGTCCACGTACACCTGGAACCTTTGCTTATCACTGTCACGTACAGACACATGTGCATTTAGCTATGGGGTTAGTGGGCATGTTTATTGTGGAAGAAAATCGTCCTAATAACTGGGTGCAAACTTTCAATGTGGGTGGCGGACAAGTCAGACATCCGTCGAAGGCAATTTTAGAAGACTATGATAGTGAATATGACTTACATTATCATGCTATGGATAAAGAGTTGCATAGTATTATTCAGGACTACAATGATCCTCGCTTGATTGCCAGGAAAATGAATCGTGAATATGATTTAACTGATTCAACTGAAGATTATCACACGCTGAATGGACGCTCATTTCCATATACTTTGCGAGAGTCGATTATTGTTGCCGAGCCTGATAAGAATATTAAATTACGTGTTTTTAATAGTTCAGGTGAGACCTTGGCTATGCATACGCATGGACATAAAGCGACGATTACACATTATGACGGGATTGAGCATAATCCAGTAGCTCAAATTACTCGTGATGTTTATGATATAGCCCCCGCCCAGCGTAATGATTTAAAAATCAATACCACAGATGATGGCTTTCATAGTTATGGCGAAGGTGTGTGGATTTTTCATGATCATCGTGAAAAAGGCATTACAACTGATGGTATGAACCCCGGTGGTAATGTGAGTGCTGTGGTTTATAAAAAATACTTGAATGAAGTAGGTTTACCAAAAACTATTGGTGAAAGTATTGAGCCTTTGTTTACCGAAGCTTTTCATGCGCGTAAAGTACCTGTCTGGCAAAATATTGATGACTGGAATAGTCTAGGTGAAGTAGATGCAGAAGGTTATGTTGCTCCACCTCCTAGTGTGATTGCAGCAGCCGATGTCACTCAAGGTTTTGCGGATATCGAACCTCCTGTGAATAATTCATTCAGGAACCTTGTGTTCGGTCTGTTTTTAGGGTTATTGGCATATTTGCTAATTATCAACAGAGCTAAAATCATGGCTCTGATATCTGCAATAAAAGGAGGTAGCTGATAATGATTAAGCATTTATCAATTGTAGCGATAGCATTGGCATTCTCCGCTCCTGTTTTTGCTGAAAAAGAGTTTGAAAATCATAATAATATGATGGATCATGGTGATGGCCATTTAATGGATATGACCGGAGGTATGGTCATGGGGCAAAATAAGGATATTTTGCCTGGTGGCTGTGATCGTATCGCGGCAACAAAAGAGATAACGGTTCATGCAGGGCATAAATATGCGGAGAAATTTCCTGGGCGTATGTTTGCCTTTGATGTACAGGAATATCAATTTGAGCCCTGTACGAAATTAACGGTTAATTTTGTTAATGATGACGATGTGCGGCACCAATGGATGATGCATGGACTACCTAAATACCTTTATCCTAAAGGCATGTTTCATCTGGAGGTAACAGGACCAGGTAAAATATCCGGAACTTTAATTTTTCCACCCGGCGATAAAACCTATCTTGTGCATTGCGATATTGCGCAGCATATGGAGAAAGGTATGAAAGGGCAGTTAAAAATTGGTAAAGGCGATGGTGATTTACCCAGTATTCCCGGGGTAACAGCCTATGTAATTCAGGATGATTATTCGGACAGCATTCCTGATGAATCAATAACTGATACGGTTGTTGAAGAAATTAGCAAAATGAAAAAGAAAGTCACAGGAAATGATTCTTTCTTTTCAGGACTTACTGTTATTGGTTTAGCTATAGGTCTGATAATTGCTCCTTTGCTGGCTCGTAAATTTAAAGATATGACGGCTGGTGAGGTTATCACTTATATCTTGGATTTAGTAAAACAAGCTATGAATATCGTCGTTAAACTGGTTAGCTGGTTAATTAGTCTAGTGAAAAAATAGCTCTGCAAGTATATTAATATACTTGTTTTAAAGCCCCTGATGATTCGTCATTAGGGGCTTTTTTATGACTAAAATAAAGAGAGGGCTGTTGTGTTAGAGATATGGGGTCTTTTTGTAAGTGCCTTTATTTCATCAACCATCGCTCCGGGTGCTTCCGAAGCTGTATTGGCTTATCAGGTAGCTGAACAGCTTCAGCCAGTTTTGATACTGGTTGCTGTTGCAACTTTAGGCAATACTCTAGGTGCTTTAACAACCTGGTGGTTAGGTAGCTTAACGGCAAAAAAATTCCCGGCTGAACATCTTTTAGATAAGCACAGGCAAAAAGCATTGCGCTGGGTTCAGCACTGGGGGTATTGGAGTTTACTATTTTCATGGTTACCCGTGGTTGGTGATGGCTTGTGTTTTGCTGGGGGATGGTTAAAGCTACCCTTGTTTATATCCACTGTCATGATTTGCATTGGTAAATTATTTCGTTATCTATTTGTCGCCTACTGGTTTGTATAAGTTAAGTGGCTCGTGCTGTGATAAAATATTGCAAATTCAATGCGTTCAGAAGCTCTAAAAGACACAAGTGAGGCGCGGATTTAGCTAGATATTATCAGGTTTTTCGGGAAGTATCGGTTGCAGCAACACCCTGCAGGTATGTGTTATTTATAGATTAAGGTAAAAGATAACGAATGATTTTAGTTCATCAGGAGTTTTAATAAAATGTTGCGTTATTTTCCAAAAGCAGGCGTAGCATACCCAGACCATAAGCGTGATTACATAATTGCTGCTTTTACCTTTGTCGTTACCGGTATTTGTCTGACGATTGATGGCAGTGGTAGTCGAGAAATGCAATGGTTATTAGCGTTTTGTGGCTATGCGTTTTTAATGGTTCTTTTGTCGGGAGAGTCTACATTGTTGCGTATGCAAGTAGTGGTTGCCTTGTTATTTGCAACAGCAGGTGAAATTTTTGCCTCTCCTTATATGGAAGGATATTTATATCGCTTTGGTAGCGTTCCTCCCTACGTGCCTGCCGGTCATGGCATGGTGTATTTAACCGCTGTAGTTCTGGGGCGTTCAGGTTTCTTTTTACGCCATGCGCGTAGTATAGCCCTATTTACCGTTGTAGTTTGCGGACTTTGGTCGGCCTGGGGACTGAGCCCTTATGCACAACGTAGTGATCAAATTGGTGCAGTGCTGTTTTGTGTTTATTTGATTTACCTGTTTAAAGGTAAATCGCCTATGGTTTACCTCGGTGCCTTTTTTATCACTACCTGGCTGGAACTCGTTGGTACAACTGCGGGAACCTGGGCATGGGTAGCTATCGATCCAGCCTCTGGATTAACGCAAGGCAATCCTCCAAGTGGGGTAGCTGCGTGGTATTGTCTAGTTGATGCGGTTGCGATGGCTGGAGCAGCGCCCGCATTACATCTACTACAAAAAATGAGTAATGGCATGGTTCAATTTAAACAGTTGGCTAGGATAAGAAGTGACAAGTAAGTAAAATAGTGTCTGGATTAGATTTTTTATTATGAAGTATTAAAAAAACTATTCGACAAAATAGCACATGTGTAGGTTTAGCGCTCTAATAGTACCTTTAGCCTGCATAACAGTCGGAATATAGGCTTAAAGTCTACTTTCTACAATATGGGCTAGTAGGCATATCAGTCTTATCAAAGAGTAAAAATAAAGATGCATTATATAGAACCTAATCAGGATTACCGTACTCAAAGTACACATGATCACACTGCCGAGGAATTAAGAAAAGCCGCTGTTAAACATTACGATGCCTGTTACCGGGATTACCTGTTTGCCTGGAGTGGCCGGGATGATTTGGCTTTACACTATGGTTATTGGGATGAAAATACTCGCTCACATAGCGAATCATTATTAAAGAAAAATCAAAAACTCTATGAGGCTGCTGATATACAGCCCAGTGATTATGTTTTAGATGCAGGCTGTGGTATCGGTGGCAGCTCAATTTGGATGGCAAAGAATCATGCTAATCACTTAAAAGCGATTACCATCAGTGCCAAACAAGCTTATTATGCAGAGCAGCATGCAAAGCGTCATGGCGTTGCGCAACACATTGATTTTGAAGTATCCGATTTTTGTGCCACTCCTTATGCAGATGCAACCTTTGATATCGTCTGGGGACTGGAAAGTGTTTGTCATGCTTTGAATAAAGCAGATTTTATACGCGAGGCTTTTCGGGTATTAAAAAAGGGTGGGCGACTGGTGGTGTGTGATGGCTTTTTAATGCAACGAGAAGTTGCAGACGAAGATTGGCCTGCCATGGTTGATTGCCTTGATGGCTGGGCGGTACCTAATTTATGTCTACGAGAAGAATTTGCACAATTATTAAGTGAGCAGGGTTTTAGTCATACTAACTATAATGATATTACCGAGCAGACTTTACCCTCAGCTGACTATATGTATAAAGTTGCTAAACGCCTACAGCCAGTGCAAAAAATTAGTCAGTGGCTAGGTTTGCGCAGTGAAACCCAGACTGCTAATTTTAAAGTGGGTTTGGCGCAACATCATTTATTTCACAATAATCTGGTGGAATACGGTATATTTAGCGCAAAAAAATTATAAATGATTACTTTATAAAACATGGAGAAATAATATGAAAAAAATACTTTTTATCGCTTTATTAATACTATCGCAGTCGGTTTTAGCTGAGTGGGTGCTAGATAATAAAGCATCTACACTTGACTTTACTACTACAAAAAATGTTAGCAAAACTGAAGTACAAACTTTTAAGGTCATGCAAGGGCAAATTAAAGGTGAAGCAGCGGTTATAACAGTTGATTTAAGCAGTGTGGATACAGGGATTGAGATAAGAGATCAACGTATACAAGAACTATTTTTTAATGTCGTAAAATTTCCCAGAGCCACTGCAAGTATTAATGTTAAAGAATCCGATGTTAACTCGATAAATACAGGTCAAATTAAAACCATGTATGTTGATGCCGTAATTGATTTACATGGTGTAAAACAAACGGTTCCGGTACAAGTGCAAGTGGTGGCTTTAGAAAAAAACTCACGTCTGGTTATTTCCAGGCATCCGGTTATTATAAATTTAACAAATTTTAATTTACTTGATGGTGTTAATGCATTGCGTGATATTGCAAAATTAAAAAGTATTAATGTAGCAGTCCCTGTTACATTCAGTTTATTATTTACACAAAAATAATTATTTATTTTACGTGCAATAATGCTTGCACTTTATTGATATTTTGATTCCGATTCCGTCAGTGTCAGGCCTGTCAAATCATAAGCTGAATTAATTTAGTCAGAGCCTCCAGTAAGAGGGGCCTGTTATACCTATTTATTCATTTTTTAGTTGGTCGTTATGCAAAAGAAAAAAAATTATAGTCTAGGAACATTATTTGTAAGTATTTGTTTAGTAGTTGTTTTAAATGGCTGCTCGGATGATAAGCCGAAACAGCAAGTTACCAAGGTACATAACCCATGGGATCATTCGCATGATGCAGTTGTAACAGATATACAAAAACATGTTTTTGAGCATGATTTTGCTGAGCAGTGTGTAGACAGGGAAGTCAGCAAGTCAATAAATAAAGAAAATGACAGCAAGCGCTTTGCCAAACCGTGTATGTGTATAGCGACTTTTATGATGAAAGATTTAACAGCGGTAGAAGCCGAAAAATTCCTGAAAGAAAACAAGAGTACACAATCGCTAAGGATTCGCTTCGAAAACGCAGCGTATCATTGTTTACAGGAAAAACAACAATCTAAATCACCGCAGGTGTTTAAAAATCGATAGAAGGTAAACGAAATTATTCAGGGTCAACTTGAATATTCTGCTATTTAATAGCAAGGTTACAACTGACTATTTTTTTCTCTTGGACAGGCTTTAAAACGAGCGAGTACTATCTGTTATGCAAATAATACATGAGCCCAGTCCAGAGAATGGTTATCTAAATCAACATGCCGAGCTATTGATATCAAGTTACCATCACTGGACAGGTAAAGATCTGGTAAAGCCCGGGCATTCTGACGGGGATAAATGTCGCGCCCTCTTTCAAGCGCCATACGCTGTTGTCTCACACAACAAAGACGATACCCCCGTTTTTAACTATGGCAATCAGACTGCGCTAAGTGTATTTGAAATGGACTGGTCAGCGTTTACTCGCCTGGCTTCTCAAAAATCAGCGGAATCTGTGAATCAGGCAGAACGAGATCAGCTCTTGACTCGTGTAAGCAAACTAGGCTTTATCGATGACTACCGAGGCGTCAGGATATCGTCGACAGGTAGACATTTTTTGATTGAAGATGCTACTGTATGGAATATAGTTGACGCAAGAGGCGAGTACTATGGCCAGGCAGCAGTATTTTATAAATGGTTGGAACTCTGTAGGTGATGGTGTGTTACACAAATAGTTATACTTCGCGCGGTGACGGTTGCAGATTTTATAGCGAGTTGATTTTGGTCGAAAGCAAGGCGCTGAAACAGGCGCATAGCAAGCTACGCGGCTGATTCAGCAACGCAGCTATCGGCAAAAATCGGCCGCCAGAAAACCGCAACCGGGGCCGGGCGAAGTATATATTGCGATTTCTTCCCTTGCATCCTCACCTCGAATATTAGGCTAGGATGCCTAAGCATAAAAGCTCAAAACTTTATTGATTTTCCATTAGTGAAAAAACGAGCCCAATCCAACCCAATGCGTAAATTAAGTGATGATAAGAAGGGATAGTCATGATCGTAAGATATGCAACTGTGCGTTATTTAAACAAAGCGAATAGTATAACAAACTGAAAAATTAGTTATTTCGCATAGCGCAGCTTTCTATCTTTGCGTGTCCACAAGAAAAAAACTACTGCCGTACCTATCAATCCCATCATGCCGCCCGGGCCCCAGATCATAATTCCGCCTAATTGTTGATCTAACATTACTTCAATGGCTAAACGCCCATCAAGTACATCGTATGCGGCATAGATCTGGTCTCTTTTTAAGGTAATCATCGCGCCAATAATGGTGTTAGGGATCGTCACTAACCACAAAATAACGATGCGCATACCAAAGGGAATACGTGATGTTTTTTGACGTGGATCGCAGATTAACCACCAGAAAAAGAAGCCGGTGAGGATCATGGTGAAGTGCATCCAGTTATGTAATGACTGATCTGCCAGAGCGCGGTTATGCAAGCTAGGAATTTGCCAGATTAATAAGGTTACGATAAATAGCATAGAAGCGATTACCGGATGGCCTAAGAACTTATAGAGCCATTGCACTGGCTTATTTCTGACAATAGGTGTTACAACTGAATGACGTATTATTTTAGGCAGTCCTTGTAAGAGTGGAGCAAGAGGCATGCTTAATATGAGTAGTAAGGGACCTAGGCCACGCATGAGTAAATGTTCGATTTGATGAAAAAAAAGAAAGTGTTCTGATAGTGGTTCTAATGGTGATTGTAAGGCTATGACAAAACAAAGCATGCCGAGTAAAAAGGTAATTGTTTGCCCTATGCTCACTGGACGACCTGCTTCTCGCCTTTTAGCACGACCACGGAAATAAACGACCACGGTCAATAACATCGGAATGGCAACATCTGGTGTATAAATCCACGCTGACCAGATAGGCTGCCAGGGTCTAATTTCACCGTGAGCGAAGCTTATTAGCGGGACAAGAAATAGGTAAAACGCTATTAGAACTTTTATAGGATTAGGATACACAGTTTTATAAACAAGAAGGATAGGCAATGCTTTTTGCCTATCCTATATTTTACAGGATTATGCGCAGAAATCTTCTATGCGTGATAATATGCCCGGCATATCCAAAATACATTCTGCTAATAGCTCTTCACGAGTCCCTTGTTCGATAAATCTATCAGGTAAGGCGATATTTAAAACCGGCATTAATATTTGTTTTGCCTGTAAAAATTCATTAACCGCACTACCTGCGCCACCGGCCAATACATTTTCTTCAATAGTGACTAGCACATCATGGCTTTTAGCCATCGCTAAAATGATTTTTTCATCAAGCGGTTTAATAAAACGCATATTAACCACGGTAGCACCAAGATGTTTGCCTACTTCGAGTGCAGGTGTGACCATGCTGCCCCAGGCTAGAATAGCAATCCGGCCACCCTTATGACGTATTTCTGCCTTACCAATTTCTAATTCACTAAAATCAGTATTGACTTTAGTGCCAGGGCCTTTGCCACGGGGGTAACGTACTGAAGCAGGGCCATCGTAGTTGTAGCCAGTAGTTAGCATCTGGCGGCATTCATTTTCATCAGCGGGTGCCATAACTAGCATATTTGGAATGCAACGCAGAAAACTATAATCAAAATTACCCGCATGAGTCGGACCATCTGGACCAACAAGACCTGCACGGTCTACAGCAAATAACACATCCAGGTTCTGAATGGCAACATCGTGTACTAATTGATCATAAGCGCGTTGCAAAAATGTAGAGTAAATTGCAACAATCGGTTTTGCACCTTGGCAGGCTTGTCCAGCAGCTAAAGTAACAGCATGCTGTTCGGCGATGGCAACATCAAAATATCGTTTTGGAAAACGTTCTGAAAATTCAACCATTCCAGAGCCTTCACGCATAGCGGGGGTTATACCTAATAATCGCTGATCTTGTTCAGCCATGTCACATAACCAGCTACCAAATACCTGAGTATAAGTAGGGTGAGGCGAAGGCGCAGCTTTAGGTAAGCAATCTTTGGTACGGTCAAAGGCTGGAACACCATGGTATGCTAATGGATCCTTTTCTGCAGGCGCATAGCCTTTACCTTTTTTTGTTACGATATGCAGAAACACTGGCCCAGAAAGCTCTTTTACGGCGCGTAGTGTATCCACCAGCATATCAATATCATGGCCATCAATAGGGCCAATATAATTAAAACCGAGTTCTTCAAACAATGTTCCCGGAACAATCATGCCTTTAACATGTTCCTCGGTCTTTTTAGCAAGCTGCCATACTGACGGTAATCCACTGAGTACTTTTTTACTTTCTTCGCGGACTGAAGAGTAAAGCTTACTTGAGATGATCTTGGTGAAATAGTTATTCATGGCACCGACATTAGGTGAAATCGCCATGTCATTATCATTCAGAATAACCAGTAAATTGGCATCGATCGCGCCTGCGTGGTTCATCGCTTCAAAGGCCATCCCGCCGGTTATACTGCCATCGCCGATGATGGCCACCATACGACTGTCTTCGCCTTTGTTTTCAGCTGCAATGGCCATACCTAATGCAGCACTTATCGAGGTGCTCGAGTGTCCTACTCCAAAAGCATCATATTCACTTTCCTGACGTTTAGGAAATGCAGAGACACCTCCTTTAGTACGAATCGTTGGCATACGTTCCTTACGGCCGGTTAGAATTTTATGTGGGTAAGCCTGATGACCAACATCCCAGACTAGCTTGTCTTTTGGGGTATTGTAGACATAATGCAAAGCAACAGTTAACTCAACTGTGCCTAAGCCAGCCGAAAAATGGCCACCTGATAAACTAACAGTATGGGTTAAAAATTCGCGTAATTCCTTAGCTAAAGGTATTAATTGAGCTCTGGATAATTTACGTACGTCTTCGGGCAGATCGATAGTATGTAAAAGTGGGTAGTTTTCTGCGATTTTCATAGTACGTTCCTTATGACCCTTTTTTTGATTTGAGAGCATGGCTAGCCAGGTTTTTCCCGAGCGACCAAATTGAGCCAGGGACTTTGTGAGTGTCAGCAATGGCTTGATCGAATGAGTTAACAACCCAGTCACGATCTTTTTGTGTTAAGTTCAGTGGCGGCAGTAATTTAACAACATTCATACCGTGCCCTGCCACCTGTGTGAGCAGGTGATGATCTTTAAATAAGGGTATGGTGATCATCTGACAAAATAATCCCTTATTGGCCGCTTCCAGTGTCGCCCAGGCTGCTTTAAGCTTTAGGCTTTTCGGTGCCTGAAATTCAATTGCAACCATTAAACCTTTACCGCGGGCTTGTTTTAAAAATTCGTATTTGCTACTCATGCCGTTGATACTATTAATGATGTCATCACCGACCTTTGCGCTGTTTTCAACCAGTTTCTCATCTTCTATGACTTGCAGTGTTGCAAGGCCTGCTGCCATCGCCATATTATTTTTGGAAAATGTCGATCCATGCACAACCGCTCTGTCCATACGGTTGAATACGGTGTCCATAATTTTGTTGGTCATGGCAACACCCCCAACAGGAACAAAGCCGCCTGATAAGGCTTTGGCCATACAAATCATGTCCGGTTGTACATCCCAGTGTTCTATTGCCCAGAATTTTCCGGTACGTCCAATACCTGTCTGGACTTCATCGGCAACAAATAACGTGCCGTATTTTTGACATAGCCGTTGTACTTCCGGCAAGTAATTGTCATCGGGAATATTAACCCCTTTGCCCTGTATGGGTTCGACTATAAATGCAGCAACATCTTTCGCGCTTAATGCTTGTTCCAGTGCAGCAAGGTCATTAAATGGCACTGAACTACAACCAGGCAGGAATGGTCCAAAGCCTTCCCGGAAAACCTCTTCACCGATTAAAGATAAAGAGCCCATGGTTAAGCCATGATAGCCATGATCACAGTATACTATTTTTTCGCGTTTTGTGGTGTAACGGGCAAACTTAATAGCAGCCTCGACAGATTCAGTACCTGAATTACAAAAAAACATTTTATTCAGATTGTCGGGTGTCGTAGTCAGAATTTTCTTGGCCAGTAAACCGCTTAAAAGTGATACATCCATTTGCACCAGATTAGGTAATTCCAGTGTTAGTGTTTCTTGTAATGCACTAATTACAGTAGGGTGGTTTCGTCCCAAGGCAAACACTCCAAAACCACTTAGGCAATCCAGATATTCAATATTATCCTGATCATATAAATATTGACCCAGAGCTTTTGAGTAGTTGCGGTCATAGCCTATCGTTTGCAAGACCCGAACCATTTGATTATTCAAATAGTTTTCGTGTAACTCAAATTTTTCCTGGCTATGTTGAGTAAAAAGTTCGGCGATACTGAATGACATGACTATTCTTGATAATATATTTAAAGTTGAATGGTTCTATTGCTAAAAGCAGGCAATATAAAAAGGGTGCAAAACAGGGTAAAACTAATGCCAACAGCCAAAGTAATACCCATACTGGAAATGCCAAAATGCGGTATTAGAGCTAAACTGATAAAACTACTCATCGTGGTAATCGAACTGAACATAACGCCACGAGCAGTAGTAGTTTGTAATAAGTGCTGGTTGTCTTCGAGGCTTTCATGTAAACAGTGCATAATATGGATGCCACTATCAACCCCCATGCCTAGTAGTAATGGTAGGGCGATAATATTAGCAAAATTAAACGGAATGCCAAGGAAAACATTCATAGTGCAAGTTAAAAGGCCAGCGAGTAATAAGGGACCTATGACTAATAGCGTTTTTTTTAAACTTTTCAACATGAATAAAAGCAATAAGCAAATAATAACTAGCGAACTAGTGAACGCCTGTTGAAAAGCTCGGACTACAGCTTTACCTGAGGCCTGATCGCCAACAGGCAGTCCGACTGCTGAAGGCTCAATACTTTGTACCTCTTCAGCGAATTGCTTTAAGTTCGCTGGAATGTTTAAATTTTGTTCCGGCATGATCATCGTACGATAGATGCCGGTCGGGCTTAACCATTGCAGACGAATGTAGTCAGGTATATCATTTATACCAAATTGATAAGCACTTAAACCCTGACTAAGCATACTAATGGTGTAAGGCAATAGGCCTAAAATACTGTTATCCAGGTTTTGCGCTAATATGACCGGTTCTGGAAATTGCTCCAGAGAGACTAAAAAATTATCGATGTTTGCACTGAGATCTGACAAGACCTGGGGATCAATGGATGTATTGTTTTTTTCTAGTAAGCTGGCAAGCTTAGCGTTAAATTGGCTTAACACCGCAACAGTATCAGAAGGTGCAAGTCGTGCGTTAAATTGACTCAGTTGTGGGCCTAAGATTAGAGTCAGGTCTTCAATCGTAAATAGCTTGTCTTCCTGATCGGTTGCAACCAGACTTTGCAGATTAATGGTACCATGAACTGAAGGTAACAGATCCAGTTTTTCAGCTAATGCTTGTGACTCTTGCAGGTTATTGCTTAATGCATACAGTGCATAAGGAGAGTCAGTTTCTGACTTTAATAAATCTTTAAATGTAGTCACCGATGTTGCTTTTGGATTACGCATATCGATTGGATTGGAATCGAAACTGATATACGGAATGGCAAATAGACAGGCAAATGCTATGACCAAGGTGCTAATGCGAATGGTTTTTTTATAGCGAAAAGGGAGTGTCTGGATAAAAGAGGGTTGGGCGGGTGCTTTAAAAGCTTCTGCATGTTTAAGTTTGAATATGCTTAGTAGTGCAGGCAAAACCAGCAGAGAAACAGCCAGACCAATAAACATGCTGACACCGGATATCAGACCTAATTCAGAAACACCTTTATAATCAGTAGGTATAAAAGCAAAAAAACCTATAGAGGTCGTTGATGCACAAAGAAATAGCGAAAAGCCAACGCTATGCAAGGCATTTTTAATTGCGTCTATATTGCTCTGTTTATTGACCAGTTGAGCACGATAATGCAAATTCATATGGATTGCGAAATCGACTCCCAGGCCTATATAAAGAGCAGCAAATGAAACGGAAATAACATTTAAATGGCCAATTGTGATGGCAGCAAAGCCAGCAGTCAGGGATAAGCCCATTAGCAAGGCAATCAGGGTTGCTAGCAGAAGTTTTATAGAGCGAAAACATCTGAAAAGGATAACTAAAACCAGCAGCAAGGAGCCAATACCGCTGAGTATTGCACCTTTTCCGATATCTTCTAATTCTTCATGCTGCAGAGCAATATCGCCAGTGATGCGAATATTTGAGCCTGGCATTTCGAGCATAAGTTGTTGGGACACTGTGCGTGCTTTTTCAATGGCCGCAGCGACAGGCATCATTGACTGATAATTTACTCTAGGTTTGGCGATGACAATTCGTCGTGTTTTATTAGTTGCGCTATTCGGGTTAAGAATTTCTTGCCAGGACACATGGTAGTGAACACCTTCAGCTGTCTTACCCAGGACTTTGCTGATAGACGATAGCAGTGCAGGTAAGCTTTGGCTGATCACGCTATCTTCATTTTCCAGAGCCTCAGTCAGAATTGTAAATAGCCCTTGTAGGTGGTAATTTTGTGCCAGATAACCAATAAATGGTTGAGCATCTGTCAGGTTACCGGCTAATTTATTGAGCTCTTCCGTGGACAGATAAAGAAAAGCCTGTTGACGGAAAAACGTATTGTCATCAGGAATATAATTAGATTCAAAATAATCAATATTACTATTCAGCCGTTTTAATAAATTATTGGCTGCAATAGCTGTTTCTTCAGGTGTTGGTGTATCGACCACAAACAGAATGGCATTGGTATCCTGAGGGAAAGCAGTTTCCAGGCGTTTATAATTTTTCTGAAAAGGTAAGTCTGGCGACAGCATTTCAGAGGAATTATTGTTAACCCCTAGATGGTCTTTTGCATAATAAATACTCAGACCTGTTAATAGTAGAGCGCCACCAAGAATTAGCCATGCATAGCGGGTAACTAGACACCCTTGCCATTTTAGTATTTTATTTGCTAAGGTCATGCCTGACTCCAGTGGGTCTGTGTTATCTGTGGAAGTCGATGAGCGAGGTATTTTAGGGTTTTATTAGCTGCATTGAAATGCAAGCCTAGTTTAATTAAACGCGGCAACTCGCCAGGGTGACTGCATAAGTAGCGCATAAGCTTGCTAGTAGAGACAATGCCACTATCGGTCATTGCATAGTTAATCGCTTCAGGTAAATTAAGTTCAGCTGGATCTACAATACTACGTATTGCGATAAAAGGTATCTGTGCCTGGTTTGCAGCCTGCGCGACAGCACCCGATTCCATGTCTACAGCGATAGCTTCGGTTAGCTGGTATTGTTTGCTTTTATCTTGTGCCAGGCTGATAACTGTATCGCTTTCCAGAAGGCAGGCTTGATCATAAGTCATGCAGTTATCAAGTAATTTAATGACTTGCTGTGACCATAGTCTATGCGTTGCTAATTGCTTGTTATCTTTGGTTAATACCCAGGCAGGGATAACCAGATCTCCCGCTTTTAAATGCGGAGCTAGTGCGCCTGCACAGCCCCAGCTAATTAACTGAGTTGCACCTTGGGCTAATAAATTTTGTGCAGCACTCTTTGCATTTTTTGGGCCAGAGCCCGATAAGGTGATTAGCGTGTTTTCAGACACAGCAAAGCATTCACCCTGCTTAATCCTGGATTTAGTCAGGGTATGTAATTCTTCAGGTAAAGCAACCAGAATACCAGTAATCACTTTTTACGTTTCTCATTGCGATAACGCGCTAAAGCCCATAATGGAAAGAATTTGTCATAACCATGGTATTTCAGATAAAACACCCGTGGAAAGCCCGGTGCGGTATGGCAGTCATCAGCCCATAAACCATCTTGTTGTTGTGTGTTGAGTAAATACTCAATACCAGCCTGCACTTCTTTTGATTGACACTCTCCGGCAGCCATTAATGCCAAAGTAGCCCAGGCTGTCTGGAAGGCAGTGCTGGTATGGAATTGACCGCGCACACTTGAATCATGATAACTTTGATTGTCTTCACCCCAGCCACCATCATCATGCTGTACACTTTTCAGCCATGTGACCGCTTTAGTGTACATGGCATCGTTCTTTGGTGTATTAGTTTGTTCCAGCGCGATGAGTACCGACCAGGTACCATAGATATAATTAGTACCCCAGCGACCAAACCATGAACCGTCTTCTTCTTGCTCAGAACGAATATAGTTCAAGCAGCGATTGTACGCAGGCAAGTACTCATCATGGTCTTGAGCCACTTTAGCCATTAGCATTATGCAGCGTGCGCTGACATCAGATGTAGGGGGGTCTAATAAGGCACCATGATCGGCAAATGGAATTTCATTAAGATAATAATAGGTATTATCCACATCAAATGCACCATAGCCGCCATTTCCTGCCTGCATACCAACAATCCAGCGAGTCGCACGGTGAATGGATTCATCCATATCGGGTAATTCAGAAGTCGCCATACCGTAGGCAACAACAGCAGTATCGTCGACATCAGGATAATGTGGGTTTTCAAATTGAAATGCCCAGCCACCGCCTTGCAGGTTTGGGCGTTGTATACGCCAATCTCCCGGTTCATCGGATAATTGTTTGGTTTTTAACCAGCTATAAGCGAGTTCTCTGCTGGCTTTGGTGTTGCCTAAATCAGCTTCCTGTAAAGCAAGTAAGGCCAGGCCGGTATCCCAGACAGGTGATAGGCAAGGTTGGCAATATGCTTGATCATCTTTGATGACTAATAGTTTATCGATAGCCTTGCGTGCCGTAACAACATGTTCATGATCAGCAGGCATGCCAAGTAAAAGCATCGCTTGATAGGCATTGACCATAGCAGGGAAAATACCACCCAAACCATCTTCGCCATTAAGTCGCTCGGTAAACCAGTTCTTGGCTTTTGTTACCGCGATATGATGCATTTTATCAGTGACCAGTATGCGTGATTTACGCCCCAGCGCATCCAGAAACAAGAAAAATTTATTCAGCAGGCCTCTTTCAGGAAAATAATGCTTTTCTTTGTCCGGATGGACAATAAATAATTCCAGGATATCAATATTAAGCGGGTTTTTTGCTTTTGCCTCTAGAGTGCACAGGATAAAAAGAGGGATCATAACGGTTCTGGACCAATAGGATACTTTATCTATATGAAAAGGAAACCACTTAGGCAGTAACATGATTTCTACTGGAATAAAAGGCACACCTCGCCACGGAAGCTGTTCAAAAATAGCCAGCGCAATACGGGTAAAAACATTTGCTTTAGCAGCGCCACCCTGATTAAGAATAAACTCGCGCAAGCTTGCCATATGAGGCTGATCAGGCTGGTCTCCAGCCAATTTTAATGCATAGTATGCTTTTACACTGCAGCTAATATCGCCTTTACCACCGTGAAATAATGGGTAACTACCATCTTCAGATTGATGCGCGCGCAAATAGACCGCAATTTTAGCCTGTAATTCTTGGTCAATATCATCCAGGTAATGCATCATCATGATGTATTCAGCTGGAATAGTGCAATCTGCTTCTAGCTCGAATAACCAATAACCATCCTTGTGCTGTAAAGACAGAAGTTCGTCTTGAGCATTTTTTATGGCACTGTCCAGTGAATGGATCTTGCTCATATTGTTATAATCCTCGGTAAACATAGTGCGACTTATTTATTTGCTTGATATTGCCAGTCCTTACAGACCAGATTTTTACTTTTAAAATTAAAAAGCAGTGATAGGAGAAAGTTGCTACGACCAATGACTCGTGTTGTAAAAATAGTCTGTTTGACGCTTTTACGAGTGATTTTGACTTGATTCGAGTCCTTAAAATCCAGGTGTTGTTTTATTTCATTAAGGGTAAGCACTGCCATACCTAGTGCCCATAGACAAAAGTTACGCATACCGGTTTCATGGCTCGGGAGTAGCTGTGTATAGGTAAGAGCATCTTGCAAATGACCTTGCGCGATACTAATTAAGTGCTCTAGCCCCAGCCGAAATTCAGCGCTATCAGTTGATGTGCTCAGTTCTTTCAGGTCAAAGCCTGTTTCAGTGAAAATATCCTGGGGTAGCCAGCAAACTCCGCGTTGAGCGTCATCCCAGATATCTTTTAGGATATTAGTCATCTGCAAACCCTGACCGAAGGAAACGGAAAGTTCGAGTAATTGTTCGCGGTGCTGATTAATTTCCGGCGAATAATGACAAAATAATTTTGCCAGCATTTCACCGACGCAGCCTGCGACATAATAGCAATATTCATTCATGTCCTGCATGGTTGCCAGACCGCTGTGTAAATCCATGCCTTGATACACAGGCATACCTTTTGCCATAGTTTCAACACAGCCTAGCAGCGCTTCAATTTGTTCAGGGGCAAAGCTATGAGTGATTTCTATAACCCGTGGAGTTAGCTGAATCAACACATGTTCTGCAGGAATGGTTTGTGTTGATAACAGGGGAGCTAAATCCCGAGTGAAAATTTCAGCTGCTTTGCCCGTTCTAACGACTTCTATAAAAGTACTACAGAAATGTTCCTTCTGTTCAACACTGAGAGACACTTCATCTTCAACTGTATCCACTATACGACATAACAGGTAGGCATTGGCAACTGCAGAGTATAGACCTGCAGGTAACTGAGGAATTGTTAATGCAAATGTTCGCGATACACCTTCCAATAATATAGCCTGAAATTCATCGACAGAGGCGACTAAAAGCGAGTCTGGGTTTTCAATAGAAATTTGAGTGTCAGTCATGCTATCTCTGTAAAAAGTGTATTGAAAGGAAAAAACTAAATATAGTGATGAATTATAGACTGTCTGTAGTTTAAATACAAAATATGTTGTTTTTTTGCGAAAAAGTTACATTTATGTCTTATAGATGACCGTAAAAATAAGCTGGATAGATGATTTTCTGGCAGACCTTTTATTGTTTTTATGTAAAAAATTGCGTTTCAAACTGGTGTTAGTCGTTTAAAAATAGTATGCTAGATCTTAATTAGGAATGATTAATGGAATTATGTACAGGGAATTTAAGGCTTGTTTCCATATTTTCTTTTTGTTGCAAATTTGCAACTTTTTGGTTTGTTTATATTTTAAGATCTGGAGTAAAAGGTTATGGGTGTTCCATTAAGACAGCAAATTGCTGTAGGTACGTATTTAATGAAGCAAAAATTCAAAGGTGTCGATAAATATCCTTTGGTATTAATGTTGGAACCCTTGTTCCGTTGCAATCTGGCGTGTGCAGGATGTGGAAAAATTGCTTACCCTGATGATATATTAAATAAACGCTTATCAGTTGAAGAATGCCTGCAGGCCGTGGATGAATGTGGCGCGCCCATGGTGTCTATTCCTGGCGGAGAGCCATTGATTCATAAAGAAATGCCGGAAATAGTTGCCGGCATTGTTAAGCGTAAGAAATTTATTTATCTTTGTACCAATGCATTATTGTTGAAAAAGAAGATAAAAGATTATACGCCATCACCGTACTTGACTTTTTCAGTACATCTTGATGGTAATCAGCATAGACATGATGCGTCAGTATGCCAGGATGGTGTGTTTGATATTGCTGTGGAAGCAATTAAAATGGCGCTAGATAAAGGTTTTAGAGTGACTGTTAATTGTACGCTGTTTCAGGGTGAGACTTCGCAGGAAGTTGCAGATTTTCTTGATTATGCAACAGAGTTAGGTGTAGAAGGTATAACAATTGCACCTGGTTTTAGTTATGAAGATGCCCCTAATCAAGACTCGTTTATTTCTAGTCAGGCTGCAAAAGAGTTGTTCCGTGGAATTTTTGCCATTGGAAAAAATAAAAAATGGAAATTGAACCACTCTTCGCTTTATCTGGATTTTTTGGCTGGAAATCAGCAATACGACTGTACGCCCTGGGGGAATCCAACACGTAATGTTTTCGGTTGGCAAAAACCTTGTTACCTGTTGTCAGATGAGGGTTATGTTGACAGTTTTCAGGAAATGATGGATACCACTCCCTGGGATAAATATGGCGCTGGAAAGAATCCTAAATGTGAAGGTTGTATGGCACATTGTGGATACGAAGCGACGGCGGTAGAAGATACTTTGGCCCACCCTATAAAGGCATTAGCTGCAGCAATTCGTGGACCGAGAACGGAAGGTTTAATTGTTAAGGCTCCTAGCTATAAACCTACGGCAACGAGACTAACAGATATTCCTGTTAACGTAGAAGGTTAAGGCGCTAGTTACGCTAATGACAGAATTATTAAGCGGTCTGGCCGCTTTTATCTGGTTGCTTACTGCGTTGCTTCCCTGGCAACCTTGGCGTACCAGAGAGTTATTAGAGGCTGATGAACCAGGAGATCTTGATTTAAGCGATATAACGGTGGTTATTCCGGCGCGGAATGAAGCGTCAGTGATAGTCGACACTTTGCAAGCCTTAAAGCAGCAGGGGCAGGGCTTGCATATCATTCTGGTTGATGATGAATCGACAGATGGTACTGCAGAGCTAGCTCTGCAGGTGGGTGTGGATAATTTACAGATTATCCGTTCTGAATCTTTGCCTAATGGCTGGACAGGCAAATTATGGGCGCAGGAACAAGGCTTGCGAGTGGTGCAGACGCCATTAGTATTATTGCTGGATGCAGATATTTTTCTAAAGTCGGGTATTTTGTCTGCTTTAAAAGCCATGCGTGATGTCCAGGGTTTACAGTTTGTATCTTTGATGGCCATGCTCAAAGTCGATAGCTTCTGGGAAAAAATGCTGATGCCGGCATTTATTTACTTTTTCAAAATGCTCTATCCTTTTGCACTGGCAAATAATCCCGCTAGTAAAATGGCTGCTGCTGCAGGAGGATGTATTCTGGTCGATACTCAGGTTCTGCATGCAATAGGCGGAATGTCTGAGATTAAAAATGTAGTGATTGATGATTGTACCCTGGCAAAGAAAATCAAACAGGCGGGTTATAAAACCTGGGTGGGGCTCACACATGACGTTATCAGTCAGCGGCCATATGTGTCGTTGACTGAAATATGGGATATGGTCGCGCGTACCGCTTATACGCAGTTATTCTATTCTAATATGTTGTTGTTGATCTGTACTCTGCTTATGACGCTTATGTATTTGCTGCCTTTGTACGGTTTAGTATTTTTTAGCGGAAGCGCATGGTTTTTTTCAGTGCTAGCCTGGTTAATTATGCTAGCGCTGTATATACCCACCCTGCGCTTTTATACACTTAATAGTGCATGGGCTTTATGTATGCCAGTAGTAGCTGGTTTATATTTGTTAATGACCTGGACTTCAGCTGTGCGCTACTGGCGAGGCGAGCGCTCACGTTGGAAAGGTCGAATTTATCAGAAAGGTTAAAACAGAATGATGCCAATTAGAAAAGTGATAATGATGTTCTTTTTGTTTTTTTTTACTTCGGTAGTGCTTGCTGAAGTCGATGAAACAGAAGCTGCGACTCAAGTGGTTAAAGACTTTCAGGCCGTATTAATAGATGTAATGCAGCAGGGTGACAAACTCAATTTTGAACAGCGTTTTGAGATATTAAAGCCTGCAGTATTAAAAAGCCATGATTTAGCCAAAATTACTCGTATTGTGGTTAGCAAGGAATGGCAGACGCTAACAACCGAACAGAAAAAAGAGCTAATAAGAAAGTTTAGTACCCTAAGCATTGCATCTTATGCGCATTATTTTAATAGCTTTTCAGGTCAAAGCTTTAAAGTCGAATCGGCAAAGTCATTGTCTCCCGGGCAGATTTATGTACATACATTTTTAGTGCTTCCTGATGATAAAGATGTCAGTATGGACTACCTTTTGAAAAAGACCGGCGATGAATGGCGTATTATAAATATCATCACTAATGGCGTAAGTGATCTGGCCTTAAAGCGTTCAGAATATGTTGCCGTGATACAAAAATCAGGTTTTGATGCTTTATTAGCAGAACTTTCTGTTAAAATTGAAAAATTCTCTAATTAAAATAAAATTTCCGCCTTTGATCATTCGACTATTATCGCGTCTCGTAGCTTCTGCTGGTATTTGTTTATTAGTCGCCTGTGCCAGCATTAGCGAGCCTAAAACAGTAGAAGTAATAAATTCTGACGACCCACATGAAAAAATTAACCGTGAAATCTTTGCTTTTAACAAAGGCGTGGATACCTATGTTGCTTCGCCTCTAGTCACTGTTTATCAATTTACGCTTCCGGATCTCTTAAGCGCAACCATTGCAAATTTTTTTACTAATTTAAAAGAACCCAGAACCGTAGTCAATGATGCCTTGCAAGGAAAGCAGGCATCAGCTGGTGCGGATTTTGAACGCTTTGTTATAAATTCATTGCTGGGCCTAGGTGGTTTGATTGATGTCGCTAGCTACGCAGAAATTGAGTACCATGAAGAAGATTTTTCTCAAACTATGGCCGTCTGGGGTGTGCCGCGCGGAGAGTATGTGGTGATTCCTGTATTAGGTCCTTCGTCTTACCGAGGTGTTCCAGGGAAAATTATCGACGCTGCTGCCAGTCCGGTTAGTTATCTGATTTGGCCGATACAAGTATTAGATCTTTTAAACTCACGTTCTAATGCCGATCAGTCTTTAAATTTTATTGATGAGGCGGCAGTCGATCCTTATTTATTTATGCGCGCTTCTTATTTGCAGTGGCGAGACTTTCAGATTTCTGAAGGTGCGAATGCAGCAGATGATATATTACTACCTGAATTAGATGAGTCATTTGAGGAAGAAAATCTGGATCTATTACAAGAAGATTTAGATATTAAATTGTAGGCAGGGAAAATGAATAGCCAGACTAAAGAGGTTATAGCACAAACCAGATATTGGCTAGAACATGTTGTGATAGGACTTAACTTTTGCCCTTTTGCCAAACCTGTTTTTGAGCAAGGTAAAATACATTTTCAGGTAAGCGATGCGCAGTCGCTGGAGTGCTGCTTAGAAGACCTGATTGCTGAGGCTGAAAGACTAGATACACAGAGTGAAATAGAAACCAGTTTACTTATTTTTGAAAGCTCATTACAGGATTTTGATAATTTCCTGGATGTGCTGGAAATAGCTAACGATTTGATGTTTGAACAGGGCTATGAAGGGGTATATCAATTAGCAAGCTTTCATCCGGATTATTGTTTTGCTGAGACTGATGAAAATGATCCGGGAAATTACACTAACCGTTCTCCTTATCCGATGCTTCACTTAATCCGTGAGCGGAGTATAGAGCAGGCGTTAGCGAATTATAAGAACCCAGAAAACATTCCTGATATTAATCTGCAAGTGGCTCGCGAGTTGGGCCTAGAGAAAATGCAAAGCATGCTGCAGCAAGCTTTGCAGTCAAAAAAACAATGAATACCTTGTGAGCGGACTTCAGTCTGCTTTAGCAGTTTTTTCTAATTCTAGCTCTGCTAATAAAAATTCAATTTCTGTACGCATTTTTTGTCTAAAAAATATAAAACGCCAGCGACTACCGCCGCATTGTTTCCATAGCATAGCGGAACGTATACCACTTAATAGCAGTGCTCGGATTTTATTAACAACATCCGGTGATGAAAGATAAGTCTGATCTCCGTTTACCATAATACGCGGGTTAATCGTACTAATGGTGCTGTGATAAATATCTGCCAGGTTAGCAATGACATTTTCATGCATGACACCGAAATGCTCGCTTTGAGCCTGGGCTATTTTGATTTTGCCGCGTACTGCTTTTAACATCTCCTTGTCGGCAGTAAAACTAGTTTCTAAAAAAATCAGAGAGGCAGCATATCTTGCGATTTCAGGGTTGGGTATGCTGTGGGTTTTGAGTTGCAATTGTAATTGTTCAAGACCCAGCTTTATGCCTGAGAGTCCTCCATATATATCTACTGGATTATCGGCTTCCAGAACTAATAAACTACCAATACTGGCTTGTATGGCTTGTTTATCGGCTTTTCCTGTTGTTGCTAATTGTTGAACCAGGTAAGTCGCCTGGGCTATGCCGGCAAGCGAAATTGTTTGATAGGTTATTGTTTTGAAAGACATAGGATTAACAAGTTTGATTAGGAGTACACGCTTTTTCAGTAGGGCGCTTTTCTTTTATCCATCCAGAGATACCCTTTTGTAAATGCGATACATGAGACATATTAAGTTCTTCGGTTAAAAGTTTTCCTACTCTACCACTACGGCCACCTGAGTGACAGACTAATATAATTTCCTGATCAGGTGATGATTTTAATTTTTGCACTTCTGCAAGCCACTGCTCGGTATTGTAATTGCCGTTTCGATCAAAAAAATTAACCGGGTGACTGCCGGGTATTATTCCTGTATTTTGCCATTCCTGTGGTGTGCGAATGTCGATAACCAAGGCATCCTTGCCTAGATTGTTATTTACCTCGCCAGGTGATAAATTAGTAAGTTCCGCAGCACTAAGAATATGACTACTGAATAAAAAGAAAAAAATGAGCGAGTATGGTATGAAATTTTTAATATGCATAAGTAGATACTTCTTAATATGAGAGGGGGGATTTTTAACCAGTAGTGAATTCCTTGGTAATTTATATCATGATTAATGTTTATTAGTCGAGTATGATATACAGCTAAATTTTATAATCGGACATGGGAAGATAGCAATGACAACAACAGTAAAGCTCAACGTAACCGGAATGAAGTGTGGAGGTTGTGAAAATACAATTAAACAGGCATTAACTGGCAAAGCCGGAATTTTATCTGTAGATACCAGTCACGGCGATGACAGGGTGGAAGTAGAGTTTGATGAAACCACGATTGAAGAAGATGATGTAATTGAGCTTATTGAAGCTGCGGGTTTTAAAGTAGTAGATTAACATTGGTCTGGCAATTAGTAGAGTAGACCTTAGCTTGCCTTCTCCCCTGGTCAGTAACAAAAAGAGAGAAATTTATGAGCGAAGAAAATAATTCCCATAACACAGATAATAGTGAGTCTGAAATTCGCTTATCTGTGTTAGGCATGAGTTGTGCTGGCTGTGTAAGCGCAGTAGAAACAGCATTAAACTCGGTTTCAGGAGTGACCTCGGTTACAGTAAATTTTGCTGATCATTCGGCCACTGTAAAAGGTGAAGTTGACCCTGATTTACTGAAAAAGTCACTGAAAGATTCAGGCTATGACGGTGCGGTCATGGAAGGCTTTGAAGACCCTACTGAACAAGAAGAGCAAGAAATGGCTCGCTATAGACAACTCATGCGCAAAGCTACGGTTGCCGCAGTGTTTGGAGTGCCGCTAATGGTAGTAGGCCATTTCGGTGGTGTTCCCGATATAGGCTCGGCAACTGGTAACTGGTTCTGGCCTGAAGTCGCACTGATTACTCTGGGTATCTTGATTTATTCCGGTGGCCATTATTTTGTTGGCGCTGTAAAGTCATTACGTGCCAGACAGGCAAATATGGATACACTAATCGCCCTGGGTACTGGTTCTGCATGGTTATATTCCTCCGTTGTTATTGATTATTCCGAATATTTACCTTCCCTTTCTGCCCATGCCTATTTTGAAGCATCCATCATTATCTTGGCTTTTATTAATTTTGGGGCAGCACTTGAAACCAAAGCGCGCGGAAAAACTTCTAGCGCGATCCGTGCCTTGATTGGACTACAACCGCGTACGGCAAGAGTGGTTAGAGAGGGACAAGAAATTGATATTCCAATTGAAGAAGTTGGATTAGGTGAAACTTTAAGAGTACGTCCAGGTGAAAAAATTGCTGTGGATGGTGAGCTACTAGAAGGGCATTCAACAGTTGATGAATCTATGTTAACCGGTGAATCCTTACCAGTAGAAAAAGTTGTCGGTGCAAGTGTTGCAGCAGGCACCATGAATCAGCAAGGGAGCTTTTTATATCAGGCTACGCGTATTGGTCGTGATACCGCTTTGGCGCAAATTATTAAAAGCGTGCGTCAGGCGCAGGGAAGTAAACCTGAGCTTGCAAAACTAGCCGATAAAATTGCCAGTATTTTTGTCCCGGTCGTGGTTTGTATTTCCATCCTGACGTTTATAATCTGGAATATCTGGGGACCAGAGCCTTCATTAGGATATGCCTTTGTCACTGCAATGACGGTATTAGTAATAGCCTGTCCTTGTGCTTTAGGCTTGGCAACTCCTATTTCTGTTATGGTATCAGTAGGCCGTTCCGCGCAGTCAGGTATCTTGATTCGTAATGGCGATGGCTTACAGGTGGCCGGTAAAATCAGTACCTTAGTGCTGGATAAAACAGGCACTGTAACAGAAGGCAAACCTACAGTATCAACCATCGTAGCAGCTGGAGATTATAGCCAGGATGATATTTTGCAGTTAGCTGCAAGTATTGAGAAAAATTCCGAACATCCTTTAGCTTCTGCCATTATTAATGCTGCTACAGAGAAATCTTTAAAATTAACCAGAGCAAAGCAATTTGCATCAGTTGCCGGGCATGGTGTGTCGGCCATGATTAAAGATCATGCCGTGTTATTTGGTAATGTCGCTTTAATGCAGGAAAAAGGTGTTGCCTATGCAGCTTTTGATGACAAAATGCTTAGTCTGGCAGAGCAAGGACAAACTCCAATGTTATTAGCGGTTGATAATGCTATCGCAGGAATCATTGCAGTCTCTGATCCCATTAAAGCTGACTCGGCAGAGGCAATTAAGCAATTACAAAAACAAGGTGTACGGGTAATAATGGTAACGGGTGATAATACCACTACTGCTGAAGCCATTGCTAAACAAGCGGGCATTCGCGAAGTACGCGCACAGGTTTTACCTGAAGATAAAGCCGTCATTGTCAAAGAACTACAGCAAGCAGGAGAGGTCGTCGGCATGGTTGGCGATGGTATTAACGATGCGCCAGCTTTAGCCCAGGCTAATGTTGGTATCGCGATTGGTACTGGTACCGATGTGGCGATAGAAAGTGCGGATATAGTGATCTTGCAAGGCTCGTTACTGAAGGTGCCTGAAGCTATGTTGTTGTCCAAAGCAACGGTGGCAAATATACAACAAAATTTATTTGGTGCTTTTATTTATAATTCACTGAGTATTCCGATTGCAGCTGGCTTGTTATACCCGGTGTTTGGTATTTTATTAAGCCCAATGATAGCAGGTGCCGCCATGGCGATGTCCTCAGTAACCGTCGTTGCCAATGCCAATCGTTTGCGCTGGATGGATTTGAATAACGAGGACAAGAAAGACTATAAGCAGCAGGTTTTAGAGTTGATCGAGGCTTTTAAAAAGAGTTTAGCGTAAGGTGGTAGGCAAGGCTGTTTCTGTGCTATGGGCAGTAACAGCCTTTTGCTGTGACATATGTTGACCTAGGTATCTTGCTTGTCTAAGTCTTAAGCCTGCCTCACTAAACTCATTTTAATATAAGCTGTTTGCTGTAATGCCAGCTTTGATTGGCTGTATAGCATCAAAAAATAGCGCTTTTAGCTGATCCTGACTAATCCTGATTTTACGCGTTTTTGCATCAGCTCTAAATATTGCTGTTCTGCTTTTAACCAGTCTTGTAAGTTCTGATCTTGTTTAAATTCACGTTTTAATGAGTTGAAATAAGCCGCATCAGAAATCCATTTTTGTTTTTGTACTTGATTTTTACTCATGAGATATGGTTTTTAAGTTCTAAATGTTTAGAAAAAATAGCTGCAGAAATAAACGCAAATTATGCTCTATTATAAAATACTGGTGTGATTTTTCTTAAAGACTTTTTAGCCTCATTTGTTTACCGGTAAAACCTGGATAACATAATCTAGAATTTCCCTGTAAAATACTTCGCTACTGTCAGCCAGGATTTATTATGCGACATAAACTCGTCGTAAGGCATGCTTATTGCTTTTTCAGGCTTTGGGCTTTCTTTACTTATAAGGGAAAATAAAATGCAAATGCGTTTAGCAGATATTCAGCATCACGTAGGTGGCGAGTTATTTGGCGATGCCGGCACTGTAGTTAAAGCGGTCAATTCATTAGAGTTAGCTATGCCGGGTGAGATAGCATTTGCAGAAAATGACAAGTACCTGACTGCTGCTTTGCAAAGCAATGCCTCGATTTTAATTGTGCCGAAAAGTTTTCCCGAACTGGACGGTAAAAATATATTAAAAGTTGATAAGCCGAAAGAGATTTTTATCGGCATTATGATGATGTTTGATGACTCAGGAGTGACGTTTTCAGGTATTCATCCCTCCGCTGTTATAGCTGAAAAGCAAGTAATAATCGCAGACTCTGTGGCTATTGCTGCACATGTTTGTATACAGGAAAATGTCACCATCGGTGCGAATACAACGATCGATTCTAATACCCATATTGGGCATCATGTCGTTATTGGCGAACATTGCAAAATAGGTCCAAATGTCACTATTTTATCTAAAGTAACGTTAGGGCATAACGTTACAATCCATCCTGGTACGGTAATAGGCGGGGATGGTTTTGGCTACTTCTGGGATGGACAGCAACAGAAAAAAGTACCGCAACTTGGTGGTGTAATTATTGAAGATAATGTCGAAATAGGCTGCAATGTCTGTATCGATAGAGCAACCTTTGGCATGACGCGGATCGGCAAAGGTACAAAAATCGATAATCTGGTACAAATTGCGCATAACAATGATATAGGCGAGCATTGTATTATTGTTTCCCATGTAGGTTTATCTGGCAGTGTTACATTAGGTAAACGTGTTACTTTGGCAGGACAGGTTGGGATTGCCGATCATATCACCATGGGTGATGGTTCTACAGCTGCTGCAAGAACAGGGATTTCTAAAGACGTACAGCCCAATCAGGTGGTCTGGGGCGCACCGAATCGGCCTATAAAACAAGTAATGCGTGAAATGGCAAGCATTACTAAATTACCAGCTCTATTGGGTCAGGTGAAAAGTATTCTTAAAAGATTGACAGAGATAGAACAAAAGCTATCTCGTCTGGATAATGAATAGAGGAGTGGGCTGTATAGGCCTACTCCATAGTGAATTATTACTCTACTCGCGTCCTGCGTGAAAATTCATACGCGGCGCTTCTCGCTTTATGCCACAACGTATCATCAACAGCATTTCCACGCAGAGCGTAGAAACAAGATTTAATTAAATAATGAAAACTTTTCTCAAAAGTTCGTGGTTATTGCCTGTTTTATCAGGCTTCTTTATTGGCACCAGTTATATTCCTTTTCCTCCCTGGGCTTCGGTGTTTGGTTTTATCCCCTTATGGATATTCTGGGAACAACAAACGCGCCTGAGAAATATCATTCTAAGCAGTATACTCTGTACTTTTGTTTATACCCTGATCGGTTTTAACTGGGTCACGCATTTATTGCACGAGTTTGCCCACGCCCCCTGGATTATTGCTGCATTAGGCATGCTCTTATTCGCCTTGTTTGCACATCTTTTTGTGCCGGTTGCAGGAACGCTATGGTTTATTGGTCGAAAACACAGACTATACTCCGGTTGGCAGTCTATCCTGGCAATGGGCTTGTTCACTGCATTATCTTTGTGGGCCATTCCGATGTTGTTTAAATGGAATTTTGGCTATGCCTGGTACGGCGCGGGTATTCCCCTATATCACTTGGCTGAATACATCGGTTTTAGCGGTTTAAGCATGTTAACGGTGCTTGCTAATGTGCCTCTGTATATTGCATGGCAGAAAAAGCAGGATAAAGTCGGGCGTGTTGTACTTATTCGTGTGTTTATTGTATTTCTTATCTTGAATGCTTTTGGTTTAAGCACAAAAGCATGGCAGCCCAAACCTGATGCTTCATTTAATACTTTGCTAGTGCAGGCTAATATAGGCAATGCCGAGAAAATGGCAGCTGAATTCGGGCGTGGTTTTTATGATGAAATACTGCATAAATATCAAGCGGCTACGGATAAAGGTTTAGATGAACATGCTGACCGCAAGATTGATTTTATTCTCTGGTCCGAAACCGCCTTTCCATCCTTGTTAAACCGGGAATATCAGGATAGCTATTTTTCTCAGCAATTAATAAACTATATCAATAAGCGGCAGGTTGCACTCATTACAGGCGCTTATGCGAAAGATCCTGATAGCGGCTTGATTACAAATTCCTTATTTATTTTAGATAAGCAAGGACAGGTACAGGCACCGTATTACAGTAAAACTATTTTACTGGCTTTTGGCGAGTATATCCCCGGTGAGGAACAGTTTCCGGTATTCCGGGAATGGCTGCCTATGGTCGGGCATTTTGGTCGTGGCCAGGGGCCTACTCAATTACTTGCATTAGAGGATTATAAAATAGGCCCGCAAATATGTTACGAAAGTCTTTACCCGGGTTTTTCTAGATCATTAGCCGATCTAGGTGCGCAGTTTATTGTCAATGTCACCAATGATTCCTGGTATGGCACTTGGCAAGAGCCTTATCAGCATATGTACATGACCCTGGCGAGAGCGATAGAAACCCGCAGACCCTTGGTACGAGTAACTAATACCGGGATTTCAACGGTAGTGCTGGCATCGGGTGAAGTCTTACAGCAATCACCTATGCATCAGGATTGGGCTGGATTATATACGGTCCCTTATTTAAAAGAACCTAAAGCAACTTTTTATCAGCGATATTATGCTTTAATGCCTGGTGCTTTATTAGGGGTTTTATTATTATTGATATTAAATGGCTGCAGATTACATAAAACCACGCAAGGACTTTAGTCCGCAAGATAGGTATTACATAGGGCGAGCTACATACATCAGCAATAATTTTAACCCAGCAGTCCTTACCACATTAAATCATCAGGAATCTGATAATCAGCATACGGATCATCAGTCGCTACCTGATCTTCTATCTTGTCGTTCAGAACCAGAATAAAACTGGCATCACGTTGTTTTATTTTCTCAGCCACTTGTGCGGGCACCAGTGCGTAGCGAGGAGCATCATATTTAACAATGGCTAATTTACCATTGCTGATATTTTTTAGCGTGGCATTATCGACATAAATTTTCTTGACCGTATCATTGTCAGAGAAATTATAAGCAATCCCTTCACTATCCTGGGCCTGAGTATTGAGCTCAATTAGTTGCTTTATCTGCGCTACAATCGCTTTTTGATCTGCTGCTAACTTGCGTTGCTGGTTTAACTCACGGTCTTTGGCCTGTTTTTCAGCCAGAGATTTTTGCGCAAGTAAGGTGGCTTCCTCGGTTTGTTCCGTTTTGCTATTGCGTTGTTGTTTTGATTGTTTATACTTTTCCTTTTTTGCTTGATTTGCTTTATCTTTCTTAATAAGACCTGAGTTCAAAAGCTGGTCTTGTAATGAGATTGCCATACTTATTGCCTTTATTATGCTGAGTTGGTTGTGGGTAAATTATAATGTAATCAGCTTTTTATTTAAATAGTGCTGGAGTTATTCCTTATATGAGTCATGTGCCCAAGAAAGTTATGCTGGTGTCTGGAGAATCCTCAGGCGATCAGCATGGCGCAAATTTATTTCTTGAATTAAAAAAACGCTGCCCTGATATCCAGGGGATTGGTATGGGCGGTAAAAAAATGGCCGAAGCCGGGATAGAGATACACTATGATTCTTCAAATATCGGTGTCATCGGTGTGATCGAAGTCATTCTGCGCTATGCCGAGATCAAGCGAGCCTTAAATGCAATGCAGAGCTTGCTGTTAGAGCAACGACCTGATTTGCTGATATGTATAGACTACAAGGAATTTAATTTTAAATTAGCAGGTTTTGCCAAGAAAAATGGCATCAAAGTATTATTTTATGTCAGTCCGCAAATCTGGGCCTGGCGGCCTGGGCGAGTAGTTAAATATGGCAAGGTCATAGATATGATGGCAGTTATATTCCCCTTTGAAGTGCCTTTTTATGCAAAGGAAAATGTGCCCGTACGCTATGTCGGACATCCTTCGGTGGATACAGCCCATGCACAGCATAGCAGAGAACACGACTTTAAGGCGTTTGGCCTGGCAATTAATCAGCCGGTAGTGGGTATATTGCCGGGTAGTCGTAGCGATGAAATCAACCGTATGTTACCGGTTATGCTGCAGGCGGCTGAACTGATACAGCAAGCTATTCCGGGTGTTCAGTTTGTTTTGCCGCAGGCAGATTCAGTAACAAATGAATTATTACAGGCTTCTTTTCAACAGTCTCCAGTTGAGGTGAAAAGCATAAAAAGTCAGTTTCATGATACGGTGCAATGTTGCGATGTAGTGATGACCGTCTCAGGAACGGCTACCCTCGAAATTGCCTTGCTTGAAGTGCCTATGTTAGTGGCTTATAAGCTATCTACTATTACCTATTTACTCGCGAAGATGCTGGTCGATACCGAGTTTATCGGCTTACCCAATATCATTGCTGGAAAACCCGTAGTCAAAGAGTTTATCCAGTATCAGGCGACACCACAAAACCTGGCGCAGGAAATAATCCACCTATTAACCGACAAGCAGTATGCGCAAACAGTACGTGAAGGTTTGCAAATGGTTAAAATAAAAGTAGGTGAGGGCGGTGGTTCGGAGAATATGGCCGAGTTAGCATTAGAAATGCTGCAAGAATAATAGGCCGTTGCGGTAGGGGTTATCAGCTAAAAAGGTGGGCAGGAAAGCATTGCCCACCCTACCTGTCTACGGGCTGTAAACGCGTAGGGTGGGCAACGTTTCTCTGCCCACCTAAATTCTAAACATGGCTTCTCCTAACAAACAACATTAATGAATCGACTCCATAAGCTATATGCATTATCTGGCTATCAATGGTATTTATTGCTATCAGCCATGATTCTGCTACCTGCGATCAGGCTCTCACTTAATCTGTTTGGTTTTAAAAAAAACCTACAATAGAATATTAAATTCATATATCAGCAATCAATCTCTAGCAGAGCTTGATGACAAACCGTTGCTTGAAGCACAAACAGTCGCACGCATGATTGATATAGCCGCGGCTCATGGAATCTATCGAGCCAACTGCTTAACGAGATCTTTACTTTTAATGCTAGCATTAAAAAAACGCAATATTCCCTGTCGGCTTATGATTGGCGCAAATGAACAGAAAAATATTGAAGGCAATGATTTTAGTGCTCATGCCTGGGTTGAGTCAGGCGGGAAGGTGTTAAATGATAAAAGTGATGTTTCCCAGCGATTCAAGGCATTCCCGTTACACAAGGGTATTTTAAAATGAGTAGCTATTCCTCAGCTAAAAAGGTGGGCAGGAAAGCATTGCCCACCCTACCTGACTGGAATCCGGTTAAACCCGTAGGATGCGGTGAGGCACGAACCGCATCGATCGAGACCGTAGAAACACAAATCAAATAGTTGAATACCGCAGAGCAAAACACAAAGTGCAACATATTTTTCACCGTAAACTGTGCCGAACGCATTGGAAATAGTCTATTAACGGACAATATCGACGAGCTGCGACGGGCTTTGCGCAAGGTAAAAGACCATCATCCATTTGAAATCGATGCGATTGACCCTACTCAAGCTTCCATGCGTATGTGCGTAGAGGCATTTATCCAGCAGATTGGGCAAATGTGCCGGATCAGCAATTCAATGGCGGTGAATAACGCGATTGATGCGGTTCGTGCCTCACCACATCCTACTGACTGTGATGTCCCGTCTTAAGTTGGTAGCCCAATAAAGCTTTTACAGCTATAGCTGTGTAAATAATTCAAACTGACTGGCTTTTTTTATCAAAAGTTAAAGTTGTTTCGCAGTTTGCGGAAAATGCAGCCTGTGAAATCAAAATATCAGATAGGTCATGCGAGTATTTATTAGCAGAAATAATAAAATGTCGTAAAGTACTTTGATTTTCAAACTCAAACAGGTGCATCTGTAATAGATTAGAAATTGCCACTATTATGTATTGTCTACTGACGCCATAAGCAGACTGTAAAACCCAAATTACTTCGAGAATAACCAATATCGGTACATATAAAGATTGATTCATTTGTTCCGCTTCACTAAATAACTGAAGTACTGTACTGTACTGTACTGTACTGTACTGTACTGTACTGTACTGGATTGTTTTTTATCATCTTGAACAAGGAATCGCACTAAAATATTTGTATCTAATGCTTTCATGAAAAGTCTTTTTTAAATTGTTTAGCGATTGCCTGGTTCATTTCTTTTATTGAAATAGCTTTATCTTTCTTATATTTATTTAGTAGACCAAAAACCTCAGTTGCTTTTTTGGTAATGGGCTTTATTACAACCTCATTTTGTTCATTAACTATAAATTCAATTTTATCTCCCGCATCAATTGACATGGACTCCCTCAGAGCCTTTGGAATTGTAATTTGTCCCTTGCTGGTTAACGTGGATAGTGACATAGCTTTCCCTTACTTAAATAAAAAGTATGCTTGATGGTATTATTGGTTGGTAGGAAAGTCAAAAAAATTTAGAAAATAAAGGAGTCAAACACCTTTACCCTTATTGTAAAGCTTTTACATAGATAAAAGCAGAGAAGGAGTTTAAAAAAATAGATCGGCGTGTGTTCCTGTTTCAACTAGCTGTAATCCATTATCAGCAGTTAGTCTATATATTAGTAGCCAATCGGGTTCTATATGACACTCACGACATCCTCCAAAATTACCAATAAGCTTATGATCTTGATATTCTCTAGTTAATGGCCTGTCTTCAATAAGCTGACGTATCGCTGTTTGCAATTTATCAATATTTAATCCACGTTTTTTTGCTAGTTTTACTTGCCTTTTAAAAAGGGTGGTTTGCTCGATATATCGTGTCATTTTTCGATATCCCAGCTATCAAAAAGATTTTCTACATCATCAAATTTTTCTGATTTTCCTGTGTCAAGCTCTTGCAGTGCTTGTTTAAAGTTTGATGTTGGTTGTCTTAATGTAGGAGTAAAAGGAAATTTATAATCTGTCACTGTCTGATTAAGAAAAAGACGTATAGCTTCAGCAAGAGTAAGCCCCATTGCAGAAAAAACAATTTCTGCTTCGTTTTTTAAGTCTTGAGGAACTCTGCTTTGTACAATAACTTTTTGCATGGTAATCTCTTTAATCTATATTATTAGACGGCAATATTAATCTATTTGATAGCAAGTTGCAATTTTAGTTAGATTGTTGACAAATCAAAATAGCTGACCCCTTGACATTTTTTGGTCAGCGGTAGTTCATATATAAATCGCAATGATAGATGCTCTAACATCTTTTGAGAGGGGGAATTGCGTTCACACCTTGTTGGTGAGGAGCTCGTAGGATGCGGTGAGGAACGAACCGCATCAATATTTGTTCGTTAATAGGCTATTTCCGCCGCATTCGACACAGTTTACGATGAAAAAATACGTTGCTTCTTCTGTCTTGCTCTACGGTATGTAGCCATTTGTTATTGATTAGATCACTTGATTTATGTCTCGATCGATGCGGTTCGTTCCTCACCGCATCCTACGCAAATATCCAAATATCTAGGGTCAGATACAAATTAATTCAAATTAATTGTTATACTGCGTTTAAGGGGCAGCCAGCAATGCCGCTACCAGTTGTTTTTACTTATAACAAATCAGTAGGTTACAACAATCATTTATATAAAATCACACTACAAAATTTATACGCAATTGTTCAAGTCTTTGTTTTTATGTTGACCCTATTCTCAGAAAACATAGCAAATATGAAGTCTTAATCATTATAATTCAATCGCTTAGAACGTCACTGGTAGCGGCATTAGAATCAGCCAGCTTGATTTTCTAACAAATATACCTTTTTTTCTTCTGAAAGTTGAGAGAAAAGACTAATGGCAATATACTCTGCACCGTTATTTTTAAGCGTTGGGTAATCAAGAAGGTGATATTTATTCATCTTCAGAATACGAACTTGTCAAAATATCAGAGGCCGTTATTGTGGGATTAATGGAAGTGAACTTTATTTCATGATTGATTTAATGAAATTTAACAATATTTTCAAACGGTTAAAAGTACATTTTACAATGTCACCTCCGCTGTGTTTGAAGCGCTTTTTAAGTGCTTTTTTCACTTCCCACGTACCTTTGTAGCCTAATGGAAATACCACTAAGTCACCCGCTTTGAACGTAGTTGAAGGCCCGCCATCTGCAGGTGTCATTTCACATTCACCTTCTAAAATAAGTGCTGTTTCTGTAGTAACGAATTCCCATGGGAATACAGATACTTCTTTTTCCCATGTTGGCCAGTAAACAACACCCATTTCTTTTAAAAGTGCTTCACTTGGGTTGCTATCAACTGTAATTTCTTTCATGTTCATTCCTATAGTTAGATTTATGCCCAGAATCAGAATGATTTGGGATGTGCCATAGTATATTGTTTATCCTCTTTTTCCTACATTTTAAGGATAATCATAGGTCGATGCAGAATTCGCAAATCAAGAAGATATCATATTTTCATTATCAAAGTCAGGTTGTTGCTTGCATACCTATGTCATCATGAGCAGTCACTTACATTTGCACATTACACCAAAACATAAACAGCAACTGGCGAAGTTTATGCAGTCGATGGCTAACAGATTCCGCTACTTTAATGCAAAACATCAGCGCAGTGGCACGATCTGGGAAGGACAATTTAAATCATGTTTGGTTGATAGCGAAGACGATCTTGTTATTTTTATACAAATATATTGAAATGAATCCTGTTAAGGCGAATAGGGTTGAGACGCCGGCTGGTTATGAATGGTCTAGCTATCGACATAATGCCCTAGGAAAACCTGACGGCTTAATTATAGAACATGCGCTATATAAAGATTTAGGTGGTACGATTGAACAGCGCTACAATCACTATAAGGCTCTGTTTGACGAGCTAAATATTACCCTGCGACATGCGCAAATAACAAAGGCAACATTAGCAGGAGAAGTTTATGGCAGTGAAAAATTTCATACTAAAATTAGCAAGTTAATTTCAAGTACAACTAAGCTAGCCTCCCATGGTGGAGATATAAAACATATTGAATATAAAATCAAGCTAGCTGACCCCCTTGATTTGTGACCCCTTAAAGAAGGATTGATGAAAGAGATTGTAGGTATTTTACTTGCGGCGGGTGCCGGTAAGCGCTTTGGTTCGGATAAGTTATTGCAAACTTTACCAAACGGCCAGTTAATGGCTGTGCAGGCTTGCCGTAATCTATTGGCAGGCGTGGACAAGGTGTTGGCGGTGGTTAGACCAGGTAACGAGAGGTTGGCAGAGTGCTTAAAGGCCGAAGGTGCGGTTGTTGAAGTATGTTTAGATGCCGAACAGGGGATGGGCACAAGTTTAGCTTTCGGTGTCGGTGCTTGTCCTTCAGCTTTTGGCTGGTTAATCGCATTGGCCGATATGCCTTCGATTGCCCCTGCCAGCATTGCTCAAGTTGCAAATGCGCTACGGACAGGCGAGCTGATCGCTGCACCGAGCTATCAAGGTCGGCGTGGGCATCCGGTAGGTTTTTCCAGCGATTTATATCGAGATTTGATCACATTGAATGGCGATGTTGGAGCAAAATCAGTGTTACAATCAAAAAAAGATCAGGTTTGCCTGGTCAAATGTAATGACCCTGGCATACTGATGGATATAGACCAACCAGATGATTTAAAATTGCTAAACCATGAATAATGAAACTAACCCCGAATATCTTGGAGCTGCAATTGCAATTGCAGAAGGCCCGCCAGCCATACGCTTTGGCCACGGTGGTGGAAATCGTTGGCTCATCTTCGGCCAAACCCGCTGCCAAGGCGTTAATCGATCAAGCTGGGAAATTATTGACAGGCTGGGTCGGTGGTGGTTGCGCTCAGGCCATGATCGCTGAAACTGCATTGGCCTGTTTGGACAGCGGTGAGCCTAAGGTGGTTGAAGTGGATTTGGACGATGAGATTTTTGGAGCGGGTATGCCTTGTGGCGGTCATATGCGAGTCTATGTTGAACCGATGATTCCCAAACCTCAACTTTGGTTAATGGGACACGGACGTATCGTCGAAACCCTTTGTGATTTTGCCGATACTCTCGGATTCGAGGTGATTGTCGACGATCCGCAAGCCAAGGATGAGAACTTTCCACGGGCCAGTCGTATCATTACTGATGATCCTCGCTATCAGCAATTACTACCGGACAATGGTGATTTTGTCGTCATCGCCACTCATCACAAAGGTGACTATGACTCGCTGATACAAGCACTACAATCTGATGCATACTATATCGCTTTAATTGCCAGCCGCAAACGATCTAATTTGGTATTAAAGCGTTTGACTGCGGAGGGCTTATCTGATGCCTGTTTGGCTAGAATCCGAGCGCCTGCCGGTTTAGCTTTGGGAGCTAAGTTGCCGGAAGAAATTGCCTTATCAATTGCCAGCGAAATGATTATGCTCAAACGGGGTGGTGACGGGCGGCCGTTGAATAATATTGAATAATGAAATGATGGCTTTAATTCATATATCCTGAGGAGGAACTGATGATCACTCTCACCATTAACGGCTTAAGTCGCCAGATCGACTTGCCGCCGGATACCCCTTTACTATGGGCTTTACGCGATACTCTGGGCTTGACTGGTACTAAATTTGGTTGCGGTATCTCGATGTGTGGCGCTTGTACCGTACATGCCGACGGCAAGCCGATCCGTGCCTGCGTAACGCCAATCTCTGCCGTTGCAGGTAAACAAATTGTGACGATCGAAGCGATAGACCAGGATAAAACAGGTAAAAAAGTGCAACAAGCCTGGCTTAAAGTTAATGTGCCGCAATGTGGTTATTGTCAGCCTGGACAAATCATGTCGGCCACGGCTCTTCTTAAACAAAATCCATCCCCTAGTGATGCCGATATCGACCAAGCCATGCGTGGTAATTTGTGTCGCTGCGGTACTTATCCTCGTATTCGAGCCGCAATTAAAGAGCTTGCGGGTGCTCAGGAGGTAAAATCATGAAAAAGCAGACAACTTACAATGATTTGTCACTCAATACAGCGGATGATGATCAGACACTGAGCATAGTCAATGTTAGTCGACGTGCATTTTTAAAGGATTTGGCGCTATCAGGTTTTGTCCTGGCTGCTGGTTTTCCTTCTTTCTCTAAAGCCGATGAAACCCAACCTGTTGTTAAGGTTAACAAATATGGTGCTGATGCGATGCCGCATGGCTGGGTCGATGATCCACTGGTATTTGTTGCTATCGATGAATACAACACGGTCACCATTATTTGCCATCGATCCGAAATGGGGCAGGGGGTACGCACCAGTTTACCCATGGTAGTCGCTGATGAACTCGACGCCAACTGGTTGCATGTTAAAGTCGAACAAGCGCCGGGTGACGAAGAGAAATACGGTAATCAGGATACGGATGGTTCGCGTAGTATGCGGCATTTTTTTATGCCGATGCGGCGAGTGGGGGCCGCTGCCAGACAGATGCTGGAAACGGCTGCCGCAGCACAATGGCAGGTGCCGGTGCAGGAAGTGAAAGCTGAAATGCAGCGTATTGTACATACTGCGAGCGGAAGAAGTTTGAGCTACGGCGAGCTTGCGGCTGCAGCTGCGAAGTTGCCGGTACCGGCCCGCGAAACGCTAAGACTGAAAACGCCGGAACAATTTCGTTATATTGGCAAAGGTAATCTGAAGATCTATGATGGCCAGGATATCGTATCTGGAAGAAGTCAATACGGCATCGATACTCGCTTTGAAGGCATGTTTTATGCTGTGATTGCCCGCCCACTGGTTTTGGGCGGTAAAGTGAAAAGCTATGATGCCAGCGATGCATTGAAAGTACCCGGTGTGGTGCGCGTCGTCGAACTGCCCAGTAGCCCATTGCCGGCTGATTACCATCCGCTAGGTGGCGTGGCGGTCATCGCCGCTAATACTTGGGCAGCAATTAAGGGTCGTAAGGCTCTGAAAATCGAATGGGACAACGGTCCGCATGCGAGCTACGACTCGATAAGCTATAGAGCGGAACTGGAGGCTGCGGCTCGAAAACCAGGAAAAGTGGTACGTAATAATGGCGATGTCGATGCTGCATTTCAATCGGCAGACAAGCATATCGTTGCTGAATATTATGCACCGCATTTAGCGCAAGCTCCGATGGAGCCGCCTGCTGCCACAGCGCGCATTGACAAAGGGCATTGCCGGGTATGGGCCTGTACCCAGGGTCCGCAATTAGCGAAAGATCGCGTGGCTAAATGGCTGAAACTGCCTGCAGATAAGGTCACCGTAAACGTAACGTTGTTGGGGGGAGGATTCGGTCGCAAGTCCATGTCGGATTATGTGGTTGAGGCGGCATTGCTATCTAACGCTATGAAAGGCAAGCCGGTCAAAGTAACCTGGACGCGTGAGGATGATTTGCAGCATTCCTATTTCCATACCGTCTCATTGGAACGATTGGAGGCGGGTCTTGATGCGCAAGGAAAGACCATAGCCTGGTTGCATAGAACGGTAGCGCCCAGTATTTCGGCAACTTTTGCTGCTGGTAGTAAACACCAAATGCCAAGCGAACTAGGTATGGGGGTGATCAACGTGCCGTTTGCGATTGCCAATCTGCGCATTGAAAACCCGGAAGCCGAATCGCATACCCGTATCGGCTGGTTTCGTTCGGTATCCAATATTCCTCATGCCTTTGCGATACAATCATTTGTTGCCGAGTTGGCTACAGCCTCTGGCCGGGATCATAAAGACTTTTTGCTGGATTTAATAGGTCCGCCGCGGCGTATTGATCCACGTAGCCTGAACGACAGCTGGAATCAGGGCGAATCCCCTCAAATTTATCCGGTCGATACCGGTCGCTTACGTCGGGTTATTGAAACGGTAACAGACAAAGCCGGTTGGGGCGCTACGTTGCCTAAAGGACACGGGCTGGGCTTGGCCGCTCATTATAGTTTCGTCACTTATGTCGCGGTGGTTGTACATGCGGTGGTGGATGAATCAGGTATATTAACGATTCCACGCGTCGATATCGCTGTCGATTGTGGTCCAATAGTCAATCCTGAACGCATTCGATCACAGTTGGAAGGTGCCTGTATTATGGGGTTGACGCTGGCAATGCAGGGTGAAATCAGCTTTAAGGATGGCGCAGCCATACAGGATAATTTCCATACCTATCCATTACTCGGAATTGATGATTCACCGCGCGATATCCGCGTGCATTTTCTGCCTACAGAGAAATATGATGCCCCGTTAGGCGGCATCGGCGAACCGGCTGTACCGCCTATTGCCCCGGCATTATGTAACGCTATTTTTGCTGCCACCGGTGAGCGTATCAGAGCACTTCCGATCAAGGATAAGTTGAGAAAGGACTGATTATTTGATTAATGCTGGTCGACTCATTGGGTATAACTACATAACCTAACTGGGGCCAGATACAAATTAAATGTTACGCAATAATTTAAGTTTACTCTGACCCTAGCCAGGGTGGACAAACAGCTTTATCGTTTGCCCACGATGAATAAACTCGAATGCTGATTGGTGGGCAAAAAAGCGCTGCCCACCCTACCTGGCTTTTTATCCGTTGTCTAATAATGGGTGGTGGGGGGCTGTCCAGGCTTAAGTTGGTAGTTCTTCCTCGAAACATAGAGCACAGTAGCAAAAATACAGACAGTAGCCACAGACGCTTGTATCGTTCCCAGATCAAGTCCGCCATGATCGAGTGGTTTGGTTAGCAAATCACCAAATGTTGCACCAAATGGGCGAGTAAACACAAAGGCAACCCAGAAAAGGAATACCTGATTGATACGTGTGACATAGTGCAACAGAATAACAACACCAATCACGCCAGAAGTTATGAGCGCCCCTTGTATATAGCTTAGTTCCAGATTGTCGGTTAAATAATCACCAAACGCTGTACCCAAAGAGTTTGAAAACAAAACCGCCAGCCAGAACATTACTTCTGGCCATTTTCTGTTAATAGGATAAACTTTTAAGCTTTTTTCTTTTGAATGCCAAAAGGTGAGAACACCAAACAAGCAAGTCACCAATATCAGCGAACCGTAGACATATCCAAGACCCAATGTTCTATCCAAAAAATCAGAAATTTCAGTTCCAACCGTTGTTGTACCAATAATTGTCGCCCAGAAGAGCACTGAATGAAATTTATTGGCTCGAATCTGCACCACAAGCAGACTAAATAAAATTCCCCCCGTCACAAGAAGGCTAACTGTATAGCCCATATTCAAGGTGTGCGCGAGCATGTCGCCTGTTGTTTCACCTAGGGTCGTCGCTAGTATTTTTAATATCCAGAAATAGAGCGTTATCTCCGCCACTTTACTCAAATTTTCACTTGCAATTATTTTATTCATAATTAAGTTTGTCCGTTATGTTCCTTAAGATTTGATCGATGCCTAACTCACATTTTAGGGCATCAAGGGCACAAAACATAATTACAAAATGGTATAGTTTTAGCAAGTTACCTGAAAACCTATACATCCGATTAAAGGAGGCAGAGGGAATATCAATCACTCTGCTAACACCTTGGTCCGCGGGGCGCTTCGGAGGAGAGCGGGTTTTTAGCCTGGACGTGTAGCTTATGGATTGTACACGTAGGCTATAAAGCCAGCTTCCCTCAAAGTTATCCCGTTTAAAATGATAGCCAAAACTACGCTTAATTCAATAGACCTTCAGAGGGAGCTTGGTAAGACTTGCACACATTATCTTTCCTTCTAAGTAACATAAATACATCCTATTGATTTTATTACCCTATTTATTCTGTTAGAGGAACAAGTTCTAAACCAAATTGTACTGCTTTTTGTTGAAGTTGTTTTAAAATACGCTGTTGATGGGCC
>Ga0208648_1000247_pt1 | contig 57483 bp, 54 predicted proteins | sample AntAceMetag02UKL_FD_184772 | JGI IMG/M metagenome (GOLD analysis project Ga0208648, IMG submission 184772) | Saline lake microbial communities from Ace Lake, Antarctica - Antarctic Ace Lake Metagenome 02UKL (SPAdes) (version 2) | ecosystem: Environmental > Aquatic > Non-marine Saline and...
AGTTTGAGGTTTGAATTAGAAGTTGGAGATCATAAAAAAGAGAGAACTGAAAATGAAACATATTTTTCCTCCGTTTTTGTTGTAACGTGTTGTGGTTATCATGTTTACAGCATATCATAAACGGAGGGAATTACAAGAAAACAATTTATGTAAATTGTTTAAATATAAAGACTTATGCGTTTTGCATAAGGCATAAATAGATAAATAGAGGAGGTAGTGTATGAATCCTGATATTCAGGCAATTAACGAAAAGGTAAAAGCAAAAAATGAGTTTGTGAACAGGCTCTATTATGAGATGGGTAAAGTTATTGTCGGTCAAAAATATATGATTGAGCGACTTCTAATAGGTCTTTTAGCGGATGGGCATATTTTGCTTGAAGGTGTTCCGGGTCTTGCAAAAACGATGAGTGTGCGCGTTATGAGCGATTGTATAGATGCGAAATTTAGAAGGATACAGTTTACGCCGGATCTTCTTCCTGCAGATCTTATCGGTACACTTATATATAATCCAAAGGACGGTAATTTTACGACAAAAAAAGGTCCGTTGTTTACGAATATACTCTTAGCTGATGAAATTAACCGTGCGCCTGCTAAAGTGCAAAGCGCGCTATTAGAGGCGATGCAGGAGCGTCAGATAACAATCGGTGAAGAAACGTTTACGCTTGATGCACCGTTTTTGGTTTTGGCTACACAAAACCCAATTGAACAGGAAGGTACATATCCATTGCCTGAAGCACAAGTTGACCGGTTTATGCTAAAACTTAATGTTTCATATCCTAACAAAAAAGAAGAACGAGAAATACTTGAACGAATGGGTGAGATTAGTAAAAAAATCTCGGTAAACAAGGTCGTTACTACTCAAGAAATCTTGGAAACGCGAAAAGTTGTTAATGAAGTGTATATAGACGAAAAAATTAAAGACTATATTGTTGATCTGGTTTTTGCCTCACGTGATCCGAAGATGTATAACCTGCCAATACAGCAATTTATCGAATATGGTGCGTCACCGCGAGCATCTATTTACCTTAGTGTTGCGTCTAAAGCATATGCGTTCTTGCAGGGTCGCGGCTATGTGATTCCGCAAGACGTGAAGAATATAGGTATGGATGTTTTACGTCACCGCGTGATCGTGAGCTATGAAGCAGAAGCAGAAGATATGACTTCGGAAAATGTAGTTAAGAAAATATTTGATGAAATACCGGTTCCGTAACTCGTATCTCGTTAAACGTGACTCGATAAAATAATAAATACAAGAAATAAAAGACTTTAAAATGATATTTAAAATAAAAATACAATTTACGAAATACGAAATACTAAATACGAGATACGGGTAACGAAAATATGATTCCAAAAGAGATATTGAAAAAAGTTAGGCATATTGAAATACGCACATCGCGTATAGTGAATGATATTTTTGCCGGTGAATATGAAAGTGTCTTTAAAGGGCGGGGGATGGAGTTTGATGAAGTCCGTGAATATCAGCCCGGTGATGAGGTGCGTACCATTGATTGGAATGTGACTGCACGAATGGGGCATCCGTACGTTAAACGTTTTGTTGAGGAAAGAGAATTAACGGTGATGCTTCTTGTTGATGCAAGTGCGTCAGGTAAATTTGGGTCAGTGAAATGGACGAAAAATGAAATGGCAGTGGAACTCTGTGCTGTTCTCGCGTTTGCCGCCATAAAAAATAATGATAAAGTCGGACTCATTATTTTTACTGATGGTGTTGAAAAATTTATTCCGCCGAAGAAGGGTTCAAAACATGTGCTGAGAGTGATAAGAGAGATGCTTTATTTTAAGCCTACCGGCCGTAAAACAAATATTTCTTCCGCTATTGAGTATCTTAATAAAGTAAGTAAGCATCGTACGGTAACATTTCTTGTAAGTGATTTTATCGCCGAAGGATATGAGAAGGCACTTTCTATTGCAAATAAAAGACATGATGTTGTGGCACTCCATATATCTGATCCGAGAGAGTTGGATCTCCCTAAAATTGGATATATTGAACTGGAAGATGAAGAAACAGGTGAGACCATACTCATAGATACGAATGATCACTCGGTGCGTAGCGGTTTTAGTGATGCCACTCGTTTTGATAAAGATCGGCGTGAAACATTCTTTAAGTCTATTGGACTTGATTATGTGACGCTTCAAACCGATAAACCGTATATCGAACCTTTGATGAAATTTTTTAAAACAAGAGAAAAGAGACTCTAGGAAGTTTTACATGGCACGATACATACTCTTTATACCGATTATTATATCAATTATTAGCTTACATCTTTCCTGCACCAAAAAGACCGATCAAGAATGGGCTGCGAAAGAGCGTGACCTTATATATGCCAATGCCTATGTTAATAAAACAGTCGGTGCGATCGGTGACAAGATACGCTATACCATAAAAGTGAAGTATAAAGATGGGGTCGCTGTAACACTCCCTGATTTTTCTGAAGAAATTGGCGGTTTTGCCATACTTGATGTAAGTGAAAAACCAGTTCGCGAAGAAGGTGATTATAAAAATATTACCCGATCGTACAAATTGCAAACATATACACCCGGGGCATATATCATTCCAGAAGCGACAGTTGCCTATACTGATATTGAAGGCAAGACTCACGCAATAATAACTCCTCAGATATTCGTTGATATAAAAAGTACGATAAAAGAAGGCGAAAAAGTAACCGATATCAGAGATATAAAACTCCCTGTGTTTTTAAAGGAGCAATTGATGCTCTATGTCATTATAGGTGGAAGCGCTCTTGTTGTACTTGTTATCATTCTTTTGGGAGTATATTACTATCGCAAAAAATTACGAGATAGGTTGCGTTACGTGCCACCTCGCGCAGCACATGAAATTGCGTTTGAAGAGCTCGAGAAATTGCGTGCAATGGACCTCGTAAAGCAGGGAAAAATGAAGGAATACTATATTATTCTTTCGGATATTGTGCGGCACTACATTGAGAGACGGTTCTCAATAAAAGCAAAAGAACAGACAACGCAGGAATTTTTGTATGAGGTAGCCACATCTGCTGCCTTTGCTGAAGGGCCTAAAGATACTATTAGAAAATTTCTTGAAATATGCGATATGGTGAAATTTGCAAAATATGGGCCGGTTCCGCAAGAAGCTGAAGAAGCGTATGTGAGTGCACATGAGTTTGTTTTATCAACTGTTCCGAAAGAAGAATCCGATGAGGATTCAAATAATGTGGTTAATAAAACAACACAGAAGGTAAAAGGTGCATAATGTTAACATTTAAAGATCCATTGATATTGGTCTTACTTGTGCTTTTACCACTTCTTTTTATTGTATATAAAAAATTTGTCAAGAAAGCGAGTGTTAAATACTCAGATATTCGTATTCTTAAAAAGGTGCGGCACTCAAAATCAAAAACATTTCGTTATATTCCATTTACACTGAAGGCGTTTGCGATGGCACTTATCGTTATTGCTCTAGCCGGGCCACGACAAGGGGAAGAGCTCTCATCGATTAAAACTGAAGGGGTAGACATCATGCTGTGTGTAGACATATCAGGGAGTATGCGTGCAGAAGACTTTTTTCTTGGTGGTAAAAGACAGAATCGACTCGCTATTGTTAAGCAAATCGTCAAAGAGTTTATTGAAAACAGAGTTGCAGATAGAATCGGCATGGTGGTTTTTGCGGGGCGTGCTTATACACAGTGTCCGCTTACCATGGATTATGGAGTTCTTCTGACGCTTCTTTCTCATGTGCAAATCGGTATGCTTGAAGACGGTACCGGTATAGGGTCAGCGCTCGCGATCGCTGTTGATAGACTGAAGGATACGAAGGCGAAAAGTAAGGTTATCATACTTCTCACTGACGGTATCAACAATGTGGGAAAGATCGATCCTTTGACTGCAGCAGAAATAGCTAAATCTTTTAAGATTAAAGTATATACCATAGGTGCGGGAACCCGTGGTTTGGCGCCGATTCCTGTACGGGATTATTTTGGCAATGTAGGGTATCAAAAGGTAAAGGTTGATGTTGATGAAGATACGTTAGAAGAGATCGCTGAACTGACCGGCGCAAAATATTACCGAGCAACAAATACTGAGTCGTTACGTAAAATATATAGAGATATTGATTCATTGGAAAAAACAAAAATTGAGACAAAACTTTATATGAAATATAAAGAGTTGTTTCCCTATTTTCTTTTACCGGGATTTCTACTTTTGATACTTGATATACTATTGTCTAACACGATTTATAGGAAATTACCTTAAATAGCGTTTAGTATTTAGCGTATAGCGTATAGTCTATAGTACAAAAATAAAATAGTGAAAAAGTAAGGTGATCAAAGATTATGCAATTTGGAAAACTTGAATACATACAGTTATTATGGGTTGTTGTGGCGGTTGCGTTCTTTCTGTATTATGCGTTTCGAAAGAAGCAGGTGGCCCTAGAGAAGTTCAGTGAGCATACGCTTCTTAAGAACTTGGTTGCAAATGTAAGTTTTAAGAAACAAAAAATCAGAGCATGTATTGTTATTGCAGCACTTTCTTTTGTTGTTCTTGCGCTCATTGATCCGAAATGGGGGTATCATTGGGAAGATGTGAAACGCAAAGGGGTAGACATTGTTATAGTACTTGATACATCCAAAAGTATGCTTGCAAAAGATATGAAACCGAATCGGCTTAAGGTAGCAAAGCGAGGTATAGAGGATTTTGTAAATGTTCTACGCGGTGATCGTGTTAGCTTGGTTACTTTTGCTGGAACAAGTTTTATTCAGTGTCCTCTTACAACCGATTATGCTGCCTTCAAGATGTTTCTTGATGATGTAACGGTAGAGTCTGTTCCGCGCGGGGGGACAAATATTGGCGGTGCTATAATAACAGCACTGAAAGCGTTTCCTAATAAAACTGACGATAATAAGATCATTATATTAATTACGGATGGGGAAGATCATAGCGGTACGATGATAAAGGCTGCACGTGAAGCTAAAAAGAAAGGGGCAGTTATTTATGCAGTTGGAATAGGAAACCCCATCGGAGCGCCCATACCGGTGATGAATGCGCGGGGAGTTGAAACATACAAAAAAGATAGTCAAGGCAATGTTATATTAACGAAAGTTGATGAAGAGGGATTGAAACAAGTCGCTTTCGAAACAGGTGGTGCGTATTTATCCGCATCTGCCGGGAGTATCGGGCTTGAACGTATATACGAACAAAAAATAGCAAAACTCGAAAAGAAAGAATTTAATAAGTCTCGTAAACGTGTGTTTAAAAGTAGATTTCAGATACCACTTGCAATTGCCTTTATACTTCTTTTATTTGAAGTTGTTATTGGAGATAAAAAGAAAATAAGAAAAACATGAATATCACAATGAATAATAAAATATGCATATTATTTGTTATTGCCTTATCGCTTGGCCATATTGCCTGGATTAATACTCCAAGCAGTAAAGTCAAGGAAGGGAATAAGCTTTTTGAAGAAAAGAAATATGATGAAGCGCAAAAGAAGTATTTAGAAGCACAGCTAGAAAAACCTGAAAGCGAATCGCTCTTTTATAATATTGCAAATGCAGAATATAAAAAGAATAAATATAAAGACGCGGCTGAGCTATATGCAAAGGCTGCTCAGACTGGAGATACACTTCTTGCACAAAAAGCATTGTATAATACAGGAAATGCGCTTTTTAGACAGGGGAAGCTTAAAGAGGCATTGGAAATATATAAAAAAGCGATAGACCTTGATGAAACTGATAAAGATGCAAAATATAATCATGAGTTTGTTAAGAAGAAAATTGAAGAAATGAAAAAACAAGCTCAAAAGAGAGAACAGCAGCAAAAACAAAAAAAACAACAACAGAAAGATAAACAGCAACAACAGCAACAAAATCAGCAGCAGCAACAGCAAAAACAAGACGGACAGCAGCAAAATCAGAATAAGGATCAGCAAAAACAACAAGACAAACAAAAAGAGCAGCAAAAGAAAGAAGAAGAAAAAAAGAAAGAGCAGAAGAAGGAAGAGCAAGACAAGAAAGAACAAGCAAAAAAAGATGAAGAAAAACAGCAGCAGGACAAAAAAGATAAAGAGCAAGATAAAGATAAAAAAGAAGATCAGGAAAAACAGGATAAGAAACAAAAAGAACAGCAAGAACAGGAACAGAAAAAGAAGGAAGAACAAAAGAAAAAAGAAGAGCAAAAAAAGAAAGAGGAAGAAGAGAGAAGAAGGCAACAGCAGAAAGAACAAGAGAAAAAAGAACAAGAAGAAGAAAAGAGGAAACAAGAGGAAAAAGAAAAACAAGATAAAATGAAACCTGAGGGAGAAGATCAGAAAGAACCTCAAGAAGGTGAGGGTGAACCTCTCCCTATGGAACCCAAGAAAGAACTTTCTCTTGAAGAAGCTAAAAATCTGCTACAATGGTTGGGTAAAGAAGATAGGGAATTAACGCCACAATATAAAAGAATGAAAAAGTACCGGGAACCTCCTGTAGGTAAAGACTGGTAGTAAAAATTCAAAATTTAAAACTAAAAAGTAAAAGAAATAGGGTGCACTATGAGTGATAGTGATCGCAGGCAATATCCAAGATACATAACTGATCTTTCAGCGTATTGTTATAAGATTCATATGGATGGGAATAATGAGTCATATTTAGCTAAAATAAAGGGATGTATTGGAAACAAAGATGGTGAGGTTATTGAGGCGAATAAAGTTACCGATATATCAAAAGGGGGACTGTTTCTTGCGACTATTGCGGCGTTTTGTGTAGATACAATCGTTGTTGTAGAATTATTTTTCCCGGAGGAACAAGACATAATATCTACAGTCGGTGTTGTTAAGTGGACTTTAGAATTAAAAGGGGATCATCCCTATTCATTTGGGTTAGGGATACAATTTCTGTATGTAAAAAAGACTGAATGGGCTAAACTTGAGAAATATTTTGGGCAATTAAAACCTTATGAGATCTAATATATATACATGTATGCGTAAAATGAAATATGCAGGTTTTATAATCGCAATCTTTTTGTATGCGTTTACTGCGAGCGCGGCAGATGTATCATTTAATGCATCTGTTGACAAGGATAAGGTAGGACGTGATGACAGGATCATCCTTACTGTCACCGTAAGCGGCATGCAGAATTCTCCTGAACCAAAGCTTTCAAAGCTTGATGGATTTGCTATCGCTTCCCGCGCATCGTCGTCACAGTATAATATTATTAATGGTCGAATGTCAGCGAGTAAGAGCTATAAATACGTTTTAATACCTGAAAAGATTGGGACATTTACAATCGGTGCCGCGACATTGACGTATCGAGGGCAAGAATACAAGACTGACTCGATAAAAGTAGAGGTTATTTCAGGAAGTACGGTTAAGCGTGCGTCAAGAGTTGATAAAGATGTTCCTAAAGCAAAAAAAGTCGATTTAGGGGACCGTGTATTTATAGATGTTGAGGTAGATAAAAATGAGGTCTATATCAATGAACAGATAACAATGAAATTCAAGTTTTATAGGTATAACTTGAATATTGCTGATCTGCAATATATTCCTCCCACCACAAAGAATTTTGTTGAAGAAAATTTAGGTCAGCAGCGTGATTTTCGTGAAGTAGTAAATGGCATGGTCTATGATGTAATAGAATTAAAAACTGCACTTTTCCCTGTGAGCAGCGGTGAACTCGAGATCAGTCCTGCAAAATTAAACTGTAGTGTGCTGGTCAGAACACAGCGTCGACGCAGGGGAGGGGACTCAATATTTGGCGATATTTTTGGGGACTCAATATTTGATGATCCGTTTTTCGATAATTATGTAAAGTATCCTGTTCAGGTTGAGTCAAAGCCGATAAAAGTAACCGTAAAACCTTTGCCACAAGCCGGTAGGCCAAAAGGATTTAATGGTGCGGTTGGGTCATATACCATGGAAGTATCTCTTAACACGACAAAGGTTAAGGTTGGGGAACCAATTACCATAACAATGAAAGTGTTAGGAGAGGGAAATATTTCAGGGGTTAATCCGCCGCTAATAAAAGGTATCGAAAACTTTAAGACCTATGAACCTGAAGGTAAAGTGAGTCAAGGTGTTCGTGGCGGAACTATAGTCGGTGAGAAAGTATTTGAACAAGTAATGGTTCCAAGAAAAGAAGGCAAACAACTCATCCCATCAGTGATATTTTCATATTTTGATCCTCGTTACAGCAGTTATAGGGCAGTGTCACGAGGGCCCTTCACTATTGATGTTGCTCCTGCTCCTGCAGGGAGCGTCATGCATGGTTTTGACACTGATATGCCGATAAAGGCGGGAAAAAAGAAGGTGCGAATACTCAAGCAGGATATACTTTTTATTAAAACATCTCCGGGGAGAGTCGTTCGGTTAGGAAGTACACTTGTTACAAATCCACTCTTTATTATTTTAAATATTATTCCTCTTATATTGTTTGGCGGTGTGTATGTCACTTTACGAAAACAGAATCGTCTAAAAACTGATGTGCGGTACGCGAGAGGAAAAAGAGCGTATAAAATGGCGATAAAAAATCTTTCTTCAACACACAAAATAATGAAGGCTGATAATGAAAAACAGTACTACAGTCACCTGTATAAAGTCCTTACGAATTATATTGGTGATAAGTTAAATATTCCCAGCGGTGGTATGACTGCGCAAATTGTTGATGAAGTTTTGATGAAAAAGAATTTGGATAAAGATCTTTGTGTAAAAATAAAACAATTTTTCGAAGAATGTGACATGGGGCAATTTGCCGCGTCTCACCGCGATGTTGCGACAATGAAGAAATTGGCGAGTGAAGTAGAAGCTCTGATAAAGAACTGTGAGAGGGTGCTATGAGAAGGCTTTCAATTTTGTTTGTCACACAGGCCATATTGGTCATATGTTTATGTGCGCCTGGATTCGCCCAGAAACAGTACGATAATTTTTATAAAGGAAATATTGCCTACGAAAAAGGTGAGTATGACCAAGCTGCTCAAGACTACGAAGGATTTCTTAAAAACGGATATGAAAGCGGTAATGTTTATTACAATCTTGGAAACACCTATTGGAAACTAAGGAATATCGGTAAATCGATACTCTTCTATGAAAAGGCATTACGCCTCATGCCTGGTGATGCAGATACATTAGCGAATCTTAATTTTGTGCAAAGGGAACTCGAAGATGTACCAGAGAAGGATAACCGAAACTGGTTTCTGAGAATGCTTGACTATTTCTTTGCAGGAATATCATTAGATGGGTTAACTATACTGTGCGGCGTGTTTTTATGGATGGCCTGTATTGTCGGCATTGCATATTTATTCTTGAAGAATAGGTGGAGCAGTGGCTTGAAGTATCCTCTTATAGTCGGTAATGTTTTTATTGTACTATTACTTATTCTTGTTATTCGTGTTGAATTTTACGAGAATATACATTACGGGATTGTTCTCAATAAGGAAATTGAAGTAAAATACGGGCCTGTTGTGGGCGATGCGGTGGCCTTTACGCTTCATGAAGGTTCTAAGGTGTGTATGGAGCATGAATCACATGATTGGTATCAGATATATTTCTCAAAAGGTAAGGTTGGCTGGGTGAGAAAGTCTACTCTTGGTGTAATTTAGTAAAGGGGGTCAGGCCTACACATTTGACATGATTTTAATCATGTCAAATGTGTAGGCCTGACCCCAGGAACTAATTACTAATTCAATTCGTTATTAAGGCGTTTAGTTTCGTGCCGTAATTCTCTTATTATCTCAATGCTGAATGCAGGGTTTATTGACGGGCATATGGTGTGATTGTGCCACAGTGGGTCCAAATCTTCTGATATAAATCCGTTTTTCACTGCGCGAGTCCATTCAATTGTCCCCGGGATTGATGAATATGATGCAAGAAGAATGTGCGCCCCAAGATTATGGATAAACGCTATGTCGCGCTTGACATCATCTACTGTTTGTCCGGGGAGTCCTACCAATAGGTACATTTCTATTTCTCTGGATGTGAATCCATTATTGTTCAGGTTGGTGAGGGCCTGCTCGATTTCTGTATTAGTTACTTTATCGCCGGTATCCTTTTGTTTCTCAGGGATTGTTGTTTCTATACCCAACCTTATAGTTCTAAAGTCTAAAAGCTTTATAAGTGAAGCAACTTCTGGGGTAATGTATCGTGCATGTAACGCGTTTGGCGTGTGAAAATAAAAGTGCAGATTGTTCTCAAGAATTTTTTTCATAAGCGGGATGAAATGTGATTCGGCTTTATATAAAACTGCGTCATCATAAAAGGCGATATTTTCTATTCCGAGATCATGGTAATGGGTGAGTTCTTTAATGATAGAGTCATGGTCTCTCTGAATAAAATGTGGTTCTATCAGTTTTGATGCGCAGTAGGTGCATGAAAAGGGGCATCCGACACTTGTTTGCAAAGCCGCTGCATTATTATTCTTCAATAGATGATATGCTGGTATGATGTCTTCGACACACTTACTTTTATCGAAAGAGTGATCGACGATGGCATTAATAATATTAATAAGATGATTAAGCTGTGGGTTTTTTAGAATGTAATCAGCTCCGGTATGTTTGCGTGCATGCTCAGGGCAGATTATAGGATATATACCACCAAGAATTACAGGAGTGTCAGGGAACTGCTCTTTTGTAATTTTAATTGTCTCGACTACTCCCGGATACCAATACGTCATTATTGATGTTAGTATGATTGCGTCAGGTTTTGTTGCTTGAGCGAGTTTTTTTCTGAACAATTCTACGGGAATCCCATAGCGGTAATATCGGCGCGAGACATTCTCAATTTCTTGAGGTTTTTCTATTTGAGTCTTTGGAAATTTGCCGCAATCATATTCATCAAAACGCGGTGTATTCCTTTTATAATACGTGGCTATGTCAGGATCTTTTCTATCGAGGCAATTAATAAGATCAATTTCACATCCCTGGCGTTCCAGAACGGATGCTGCCTTCAAAAGGCCATGTGGTCTTACCCACAGGTCGTATAATGCAAAGTCGTGTATATAAGGATTTATAAGTAATATGTTTATATTGTTCATAGTGTGACCTAGATTGTACAACTAAAATTCCAATAACCAAATACCAATTTCTCCCCAGGGGGACTTAATCCCGAAAATTCTACGAATCCCTCGGGGCAAACAAATCACAATTCCTAATGACCAAATTACAAAAAAGCGTTTTGAAATTGGAATTTTGATATTCTAATTTGTTTAGAATTTTGATATTAGGATTTAGAATTTATCATAATACAATGCATATTATATACTTGTGCATGGTATAATATCTGCTATTATATTACCAAAATAAGGAGTAATTATGAAAGAGAAGGTCATAATTTTTGATACGACTTTACGCGACGGCGAACAGTCTCCTGGGGCGAGCATGGACTTGAGAGAAAAACTTGAGGTTGCTCGTCAGCTCGAACGTATGAATGTGGATGTAATAGAGGCAGGTTTTCCTATTGCTTCACCCGGTGATTATGAAGCGGTAAAGCTTGTCTCAAAAGAACTAAAAAAACCTATTATTTGTGGATTGGCACGATCGGTGAAAAAAGATATTGATCGGGCACTTGATGCTTTGAAATATGCGAAACATCCTCGTATTCACATTTTTCTAGCAACATCAAAGATCCATATGAAACATAAGCTTAAAAAAGCTGAATCTGAAATACTTAAAATTGCCACAGAATCTGTTGCGTATGCAAGAAAATATATCAAGGATATTGAGTTTTCTCCTGAAGATGCTTCTCGTACAGAACCTGAATTCTTAAAGCAGGTTGTTGAAGCGGTTATCGGGGCAGGTGCAACAACGGTGAATATTCCTGATACAGTAGGATATACGCTTCCTTGTCCATATGGGGAACAAATAAAGTATTTGAAAGAAAATGTATCAAATATTGAGAAAGCAGTTATCAGTGTGCATTGTCACAATGATTTGGGCCTTGCTGTAGCTAATTCTATTAGTGCGATCGTTAATGGTGCACGTCAAATTGAGTGTACGATCAATGGTATCGGTGAGCGTGCAGGTAACGCTGCAATGGAAGAAATCGTCATGATATTGAAAACACGTAAAGATCTTTTCCGGGGACTCTACACTGATATCAATGCAAAAGAAATATATCGTTCAAGTAAATTGGTGAGCCAAATAACCGGTATCCATGTACAGCCCAACAAAGCTATTGTGGGTGAAAACGCGTTTGCGCATGAATCCGGTATTCATCAGGATGGTATGCTTAAGGAACGGACAACATATGAAATTATGAGGCCAGAATCAATCGGTCTTACTGAAAGTAAGCTCGTATTGGGGAAACATTCGGGTAGGCATGCTTTCAAAAATAAGCTGGAGTCTATGGGCCTTAGCCTTAAACAGGATGATTTAGATAAGGCATTTGAACGATTTAAGACCCTTGCTGACAAAAAGAAAACTATTTATGACGAGGATATTCAGGCGATTATCAGTGATGAGATTGCACACGGTAAAGAAACATATCAGCTTGAGTATTTAAATGTTACCAGCGGTACGGGATCTATACCGACAGCAACGGTAAAGGTTCGTAAAGGATCAAAGGTCCTGACAGATGCGGCCTGTGGTGACGGACCAGTAGATGCGGCCTGTAAGACTATTGATCGTATTACCGGTATTACCGGAAAGTTGACTAATTATTCTTTACGTGCGGTTACTTCCGGTAAGGATGCTATCGGTGAAGTATTTGTTCGTGTTGATAGCGAAGGCAAAACCGTAAGTGGTCGAGGGGCAAATACCGATATTATTGTAGCCAGCGCAAAAGCATATTTAAATGCGATAAATCATCTTATTTATATGAAGACGGAAAAAAAAGCTATAAGCGGTAAGGTTTAGTTTATAAGGGAAGATTTATGGGAATATCTGGCAAGACAAAAATATACGGAATATTTGGTTATCCAGTAAAGCATACCGCATCTCCTGCGATGCATAATGCGGCTTTCACAGAACTGGGTCTTGATGCAGTATATGTTCCATTTGAAGTGCCGACTACAGACTTATCTGTTGCTACACGCTCTCTGAGAGCGCTTGGTGTTTCCGGTATTAATGTTACGGTTCCTCATAAAGAAAAGATTATTCCGTATCTCGATTCGTTGTCTAAAGAAGCTAAACTAATTGGTGCGGTAAATACGATAGTAAATAAAAAGGGAAAGCTCATTGGATATAATACTGACGGTGCTGGCTTTGTCAGGTCGTTAGCACAAGACGCTGGATGCTCCGTAAAGGGAAAAAAGATGGTGTTGTTCGGTGCAGGTGGTGCTGGACGTGCTGTTGCGATCCAATCACTTTTAAAAGGTGTATCTCAGATTGTTATAGTTGATGTTGCCGAGAAAAAAGCAAAAAATCTTGCTAGATATATTAATCGTTCTGTTAAGGGAAATAAAGTTAAAGCAATATCTCATAAAGATAGTGCACTAAAAAATATAGTCTCTCAGGCTGATGTTGCTGTAAATGCGTCACCATGTGGTATGCATGCGAAAGATCCTCTTCCATTTGATCTTTCAGCTATCACAAAGAAAACAGTAGTGTATGATCTTATCTATAACCCTTCTGAAACGAGACTTTTAAAAAGTGCTAAAAAGAAGGGATGCATTACTGTAAACGGCATGGGAATGCTTCTTAATCAGGGATGTGAAGCGTTTGAAATATGGACTGGAAAGAAAGCACCTGTCACTATCATGAAGAAAGCTTTGAAAAGTTGTATATATAAGTAAAATCCTAAATAATAATTTCTAAACACTAAACAAATTCGAATATCAAAATGAGAAATTATCAAAACATTAGGAATGTTTAATATTTAGAAAATTAGTGTTTGTTTAGAGTTTAGGTATTCGGATTTAGTATTTTTTTGATGGAGAGGTATCTGTGGATTTTATTGTTGTCCTACCTTTTGTTTTTATATTTGGTCTCATGGCGGGCAGTTTCATGAATGTCTGTATCTATAGGATCCCGAGAGAAAAATCTGTTGTTAAACCGAGATCAAGTTGTCCTCAGTGTGGGAGACTCATTAGATGGTATGACAATATCCCTCTTCTCAGTTATTGTGTTTTAGGGGGTAAGTGCAGAATCTGTAAAGCCGTAATATCGTTTCGGTATTTTCTTGTCGAGCTTTTGACCGGCATATCATTTGTTCTTTTCTTTTATTATGGATATGTTAATGGCGGGATCCCGCTTTCAGTTATCTACATATATTTTGTGTCATCTCTTATTGTATGCACATTTATTGATTTTGAGTTTTACATTATTCCTGATAGCATTTCTTTGTCAGGTATTGGCGTGGGGTTACTAGCCGGATTGTTAGTTCCTCAAATGCTCGGTGAGGTAACACATCTTAAAGGGTTATTGTTTTCATTCATCGGAGCGCTTGTCGGTGGTGGAGTCCTTTTTATTATTGCGATCGTTGCGGAATATATATTAAAAAAAGAAGCAATGGGCATGGGAGATGTTAAACTGATGGCCATGATAGGTGCTTTTATTGGCTGGAAACTCGTGCTTTTGACACTGTTTTTTTCATCACTCATTGGTTCAGTTATCGGGATTATACTGATTGTTGCAGGAAAAGCAAATATGCAGAGCAAAATTCCTTTTGGACCATATATATGTCTCGGCGCAATCATTGCGCTCTTTTTTGGTAACCTATTGACAGACTGGTATATAGGTCTTATAGTAAATATTCATTAATCCTCTATTACACCACTAAAAAAGGGACAGCCCTGAATTTTTTATTTCATAAAAAATAGCGACAGTCCCATTTTCTCCTCTCACTCACCGCGGTGGTGGGTATAAATCTGTATATATTTTTTTAATGCTCATTTCTTTCAGAACTCGTTTTTTATAGCTACACTATTGAAATACACTTTTATATAAGGTACAATAGTAGCGGAAGAGGTGTCTATGAAGTGTATGATGCGTAAAGTGATATCGTTTTTTGTTGCGCTCGTGTTTTGTTCTGTTACGAGTGTGCATGGTCTTGTCATTGAAGATGATACTACCACAAATTTAGAAATACACCTGGAAAAGCTTGCCCCTCAATCAATAGATAAAAAATATCCTCCTAAACGCATTCAGTATCTATTAGAACAAAGGCAAGAACTCGGTAACTTAGTTACTTTTATTTATGAAACGCTCGTGGAGTCTATTAATGATCCAACACGATCATTAATGCATGCCAGTGAAGAACTAAAAAATAAAATTAATGAGTATCAAGATAAAAAGGCACGCAGTGTCTCGTTTACTGTGCTTACCAAGCTTATTACTGCGCGCCTGACAGATGACGATGCTATTTCCTATATTCTTATTCCTTTTAAGATGGGACAGAAAAACTACATTTTTGTTGTCCGTTCAGATTATGCTGTTTTTGAAGAGAAAAGCGAAAAACTACTCGAAACATTACCTTTTGTATCAGAGTTTAAAACAACGCCTAAAAACTTGTCCGTAGAAATACGTGAAATACCAAAAGATACCAGAATTGATCAAGGGATGTTTGTTTCCCAAAAAGATTTTTATCTTGCGCAAAATTTAGATTCTGATGAGCGAACCGGTATTATAAAAAAATATTCCCCCTTATTTATGGTGCTTTTTTTTATCATGTTTATGGCTAATACGAGTCCACTCAGTGCTCAGCAGAAAAGAGAGGATCTTTCTATGAAAAACCCCGTGGTGAGAGAGTTTATCCCTTCATTTCTGCAGACTCAGGAAAAAAATGATGAGAAAACCAGGGTAGTATATAACCGTAACCTATTGTCTGCTCAAAAAGCGATTAACTGGCTTACCGGGCAATATAACACAAAAACTCATCTCTGTGATAGTTACGAAGATGAAGGGGGATTAAATGTCCTGCCGGAGTTAGCACCTGCCGGGTACACATTTGATCAGGCCTTGTGGGCCATTGCAATGGATTCATTGGGCTCACATAAAAATGCAAGTCAGGTGCTTCGTGCGTTAGAAAAATTGCAAATGCCTAACGGTTCTTTTTATCCTGGATATAACATACACAATCCACAAATAGGTTATTTTACGAATAATATACATGCGGGGCCTATTGCATTCGTTGTCATGGCCAATAATTTTCATGTGTATGCAACCGGAGGAGCGAAAAACGGTGACAGGCAATTTGTTGCAATGGCACAAAATGCAGCAAATTTCTTGCTTACTAAACAAGGACCAAGCGGAGATGTCCGTTCAGAGATTGACGGTAAAATGTTTGCCAGCGTTGAAGAAAATATTGATTGCTATAGCGCATTCTATTATTTGTATAAAATAACCGGTGATAAGAAATACGGCATTGCTGCGCAAAAAATGAAAAAATTTCTTGAATCAATGTGGGATAATGAAAGAGGGTTCTTCTATCAAGGATTGAATTATACTGATAACGGTACATTTTATACAAATATTGAGCCGGCATATGACGCAAGCGTATGGGGGTATCTCCTATTAGGTGACAGAGGGCCGGGCGGTGAGGAATATGATAGAGGGTTGGATTTTGTTCAAAAAGAACTGCTGGTAAGTAATGATACCGGTTTTGTCCATGTGAGCAGTGACATGAGAAAGTATCGGGATGTGTTCTGGATTGATCCGACAATATGGTTTTCTATTGCGCGCCTCAAAGAAGGGAATGTTTCTCATGCACAGCTGTTTTTCAGTAATATGCTTCGGTATCAAACCGCACGCGGGGGATTTCCTCTGAATGAATGGAAAAATAGGGGGGTGGAAGGTAAAGATGCGCATTCTGATCCTGTATGGAAATTGTATCCTTTTGATGCTGTTCATCCTGCTGTGGCTGCAGTCTTTTATATGAAACTCTTGCAAAATCCGGATTTCAATATTTTTCATCCTACTCTCAGTGCAGGTAAACCAATTCCCGGCGTGACAGTAAAAGATGTCTCAAAACTTAAGAAACCTTCTCGGAAGAAAAAGGGGCGTTTATATGGCATTACCGGTGCGGTGTTTATTCCTGAGCTTATAAACGGTATCATGTCTTTATATCAATACATGATAGATCTATCGCCGTATGTATTTGGTCTTTCTCTTGCTGCAATCGGAATTTATACGGGGTGGCAGAAGAGGGGAATGATTAAAGATATCTTTGTATCGTTCAAAAGGTACTATGATGAAATAGACAAGAGTATGCTTAAGATACCGCGCCTCAATATATTAAAGCAGTATGAAGGGCTGAAAAAGAAACGCAGTTTATTCTCTTCCTCTGCTTGAGACGTTAAAAATGGGACAGTCCCGAATTTTTAAAAAAATAGGGACAGTCCCCATTTTGTTTGACAACATTCTATCCTGCTGGTAACATTTTCCTTGCTAACACGTTATAAACTATTATGAGGTGACGATATGTTACGTTTCTTGACTGCTGGTGAATCACATGGTGAATGCCTTAGCGCTATTCTTGAAGGTCTTCCTGCTGGATTAAAGATTGATGTAAAAAAAATAAATGTTGATCTTGCCAGACGCCAGTCAGGGTATGGACGTGGTGGAAGGATGGCAATCGAAAAAGACACGGTTAAGATAGTTTCTGGTCTCCGTAAGGGTGTTACTATTGGGTCTCCTATTGCGATACTTGTCAAAAATAAAGATTTTAAGATAAATGAGTTACCTAAAGTGACACATCCGCGTCCCGGTCATGCTGACCTTGTCGGTGCATTAAAATATAACAGAAGTGACGTAAGAGATATTTTGGAACGTGCAAGTGCACGCGAAACAGCTGCACGTACAGGTGTGGGTGCTCTATGTAAACAGCTTTTGGAAGAGTTTAAGATAATTCTTCTTAGCCATGTTGTTGAAATTGGTGGAGTGAAGGCGTCTACGCACCATTTAAACTATGCGAAAATTGAAAAGGCTAAAGCAAAATCTCAGCTCAATTGTGCTGATCCTGTTATAGAAAAAAGAATTATTTCATCGATCGAAAGAGCAAAAGAAGAAAAGAATACGCTTGGTGGTGTTTTTGAGGTAATAATCAGAAATGTTCCGCCAGGATTAGGCAGTTACATACAATGGAATAAAAGACTGGGTGCACGTTTGTCTTATGCTCTCATGGGTATACAGGCTATAAAGGGTGTTGAGATAGGGCTAGGATTTGATTGTGCACGCAAACTTGGATCTGACGTACATGATGAGATGTTTCTTTCCGGCAAAAACTTATTGAACGTTAAACGTAAAACAAATAATGCCGGTGGAATTGAAGGTGGAATGTCAAATGGCGAGGATATTGTTATTCGTGCTGCTATGAAACCTATTGCAACGGTTATGGAACCACTCCAATCTGTTGATATCAAAACAAAAAAGAAATGTTGTGCAGCTACTGAAAGATCTGATATTTGTGCTGTTCCCGCGGCAAGTGTTGTCGGTGAAGCTATGTGTGCATTTGTTATTGCTGAGGCACTTCTCGAAAAATTCGGTGGTGACAGTATGGATGAGGTCTCGAGAAACTATAAATCTTATGTAGGTCAAGTAAAGAAGTTCTAAAACTGTTCATAGCGGTGTGCTAATACATATGTCATTTGATAAGAATATTATATTGTTTGGTTTTATGGGTTCTGGGAAGACCGCTGTGGGTAAAGCGATCGCTCAGACCCTTGGGTTGGAACTGATTGAAATGGATGAAATTATTGTTCAGCACGAAAATAAATCCATTAATAATATCTTTAAAGAGAATGGTGAGCCATATTTTCGTCAGCTTGAGAGGCGTATCGTTAAGGAATTAGCCGAAAAAGATGGTATTGTTGTTTCTACAGGAGGCGGAGTAATATTAGACGAAGAGAACCTTAACGATTTCAGGAAAAAGGGTATTCTCTTTTCTCTGATGGTTTCCCCGGAAGTTGTCTATGAGCGAACAAAAGATGAGGCCCACCGGCCCTTATTAAATGTCCTGGAACCTATGAAGAAAATCACTGAACTATTGGAATACAGGGAAGCGTTTTATAAAAAGGCTGATCACATTATTGACACAGACACTAAAAGTGTTGAAGATGTTGCTCGTGAGGTAATAGAGCTCTATAAAGAGAATCAATAGTTATAAAATATTGGAATATATCATATGAAACAGATTAAAGTGAATCTTGATAAAAGATCGTATAAGATAATAATTGAACATGGGGTGTTGTCACGTGCTGGAGAATTGGTGTCAAAACGTGTTTCTTCTAAACGCGGTGTTATTATTACCAATAATACAGTGAGCAAGCTCTATCTTGAGAAGCTTGAAAAATCTTTTGAATCTGAAGAACTTGATTGTGAAGTGATAAAAATACCTGATGGTGAACAGTATAAGACTTTAAAAACGTGTGAAACAATTTTTGATAGAATGGTAGATGCTCGTATTGATCGAACAGGTTTTGTTGTTGCTTTGGGCGGTGGCGTTGTCGGTGATATAGCAGGTTATGTTGCATCAACCTATATGCGCGGTATTGAATTTGTTCAAATACCAACGACATTGCTTGCCCATGTTGACAGCAGTGTTGGGGGAAAAGTAGGGGTTAATCTCAAAAAAGGAAAGAATCTTGTTGGTTCATTCTACCAGCCAACGATAGTACTCATTGATCCCTCAGTATTGGAAACATTACCTGAAAGAGAATATGCTGCCGGTATCACTGAAGTAATTAAATACGGCATTATTTGGGAAAAGAGTTTTTTCTCTTATCTTGAGAGAAATATGGACAAGCTCTTAAGTCATGATAATACTGTTTTAGAAAAAGTTATAGCGGTATCGTGTGATATTAAAGCAAAAGTCGTTGAAGATGATGAACGTGAAGCAGGCTTGCGTGCAATACTGAATTATGGTCATACGGTTGGTCATGCTATTGAGTCTGCCACAAATTATAAAAAGTATTTGCATGGTGAAGCAATAAGCATCGGGATGTGTGCTGTATGCTATATGGGTATAGAACTTGGCATGATCGATAAAGAAGTATGTGAGAGGATAGAGAAGCTGCTTGTACGTGCAGGGCTTCCTGTTAAAGCTGATGGGCCAAAGGCAAGTAGTGTTATAAAACGACTTCTTTTAGACAAAAAAGTTAGACAAGGTAAAGTACGATTTGTGTTGCCTCATGAAATCGGTAGAGTGATTATATGTGAAAGTATACCTCATGAGATCGTTAAACGCTCAGTTGAAAAGGTGCTATAAATCAGTATTATAGTGCATAGATCAGGTTTAGGACGTTATTGTATATGGAAAGAAGTGAAGCCCTTTTAGTATTAAATGCTATTGATGGACTCGGTTCCCTGCGTATTAGGAAGCTTATTGAAGAGTTTGAAACACCAGAGCGTGTGTTGGCGCAAAACAAAAGTTCACTTATGCAGGTTAGTGGTATAGGAGATGTTATTGCCGGCTCTCTTATAGCATGGGAAAAATCATTTAATTTAGAAAAAGAACTGGATCTTATCTCGTCAGGTGGAGTTGCCATTGTTTCTTTTTATGATGAATCTTATCCTGCACATCTTAAAGAAATCTATGACCCACCGATTGTCTTATATGTTAAAGGGCAGTTAGATGTCTCCGGACGTCCGATGATAGGTGTTGTTGGGTCACGATGGGCATCAGTGTATGGAAAAGATACCGCAAAAAAGATATCTGCAGATTTATCTTATCGCGGTTTTATTGTTGTGAGTGGTCTTGCCCGTGGCATTGATACCAATGCTCATCAGGGGGCTCTTAACGCAAATGGTTCGACATATGCCGTTTTAGGGAACGGTTTGTCAACGGTGTATCCGCGGGAAAATAAGTCTTTGGCTGATAAAATAATTTGTGACGGAGCGCTCATATCTGAATTTCCCATGGAAACGATACCTGATAAGAAAAATTTTCCGAGGCGTAATCGTATCATTAGCGGGTTGTCTCTTGGTGTAGTTGTTGTTGAAGCGGCTAAGAGAAGCGGAGCACTTATTACTGCCCGATATGCATTAGAACATAATAGAACAGTATGTGCTGTTCCCGGGAGAATTGATATCAGGACATCAGAGGGAACAAACGAACTTATAAAAGATGGGGCCAAGGTTGTGACTCACGTACAGGATATTGTTGATGAATTTGAATATATTCTTCCTGACATTAGGAAAGTATCGCAAGAGGTAACAACAGAGAGAGCTCCGAGCGTGAATCTCACAGAAAATGAAGAACAATTATTCAGGCATATTTCAGAAGATGAAATTTCAATAGATACATTAATACAAAAATGTGGTATCGGAGCGGGTAAGGTCCTAGGAGGGCTGCTGTCATTAGAGCTTAAGAATCTTATACGTCAATTACCGGGAAAACAATTTGTGAGGATATAAATGGGAAAATCAATGGTAATAGTTGAGTCACCTGCAAAGGCAAAGACAATTAATAAATATCTCGGCAAAGACTATATTGTGAGAGCGTCAATGGGGCATGTACGTGATTTGCCTAAATCTAAGATGGGTGTTGATCTTGAAAACGGTTTTATCCCGAGCTATATTACGCTTACCCCGAGAAAAAAGATGGTTACCGCATTAAAAAAAGAATTAAAAGATGCTGATAATCTGTATCTTGCTCCTGACCCTGATAGAGAAGGGGAGGCTATTGCATGGCATCTTGCAGAAGCACTTGGTTTTGATAAGAAGAAAACGTTCCGGGTAACATTTAATGAGATTACTTCACGAGCGATCAAAGATGCTTTTATCGCTCCCCGTAAAGTTGATATGGATAAAGTTGAGTCACAGCAGGCGCGAAGGATTTTAGACAGGATTGTGGGGTATAAAATTAGTCCGCTTTTATGGAAAAAGGTTGGAAGCGGGTTAAGCGCTGGACGTGTGCAATCCGTTGCCGTGCGGATTATCTGTGACCGTGAAGCGGAGATAGAAGGATTTGTAGCGAAAGAGTATTGGTCAATTGAAGTTCTCTTAGAAAAGAAAGATGAGAAAAAAGAACAATTTTGGGCTGAATTAAAGAAAATTGAAGGTAAAAAAATTGATGTAGACAATGAAAAACATGCTCTTGATATACAAGAGGCAATTATGAAAGAAGAGTTTGTTGTAAAGGATATTAGGGAACGGCAAAAGAGAGAGAATGCATCTCCACCGTTTATTACCAGTCAGTTGCAACAGGCTGCAGTAAATAAATTCGGATGGTCTATTAATAATACAATGAGAATTGCTCAGCAGCTTTACGAAGGTCTTGATATTGGCCCGGATGGCATGACAGGTCTTATAACGTATATGAGAACTGACTCATATAACATATCGCAGCAGGCGAAAGATGAAGCAAAAGAATATATTTTAAAAAATCATGGCGATAAATATATACCGGAAAGCGAAGCTAAATATAAGAAAAAGAAGGGTGCTCAGGAAGCCCATGAATGTATTCGTCCCAGTTCAGTTTTACTGGATCCCGAGAAGATAAAACAGTATCTTTCATCTGAGCAATACAGACTATATAAACTTATATGGCAACGATTCTTAGCTAGTCAGATGGCTCCAGCGGTATATCTTATAATGGCTGTGGATATTGAGGCCGGAAAATGTCTTTTTCATGCGGGTGGTTCAACCGTGCTTTTTGATGGACATACTGTTGTTAGTAAGCATGATCAAAAGGAAGCTGAAGAAGACGCTGAATCAGCTGAATCAAAAGAGTCATCGGATAAAAAGAATAAATATTTGCCACAGCTTACCGTTGGTGAATTGCTCTCAATGATTGAGTGTAAACCTGGTCAGCATTTTACTAAGCCGCCACCACGGTATACTGAAGCGACACTTGTTCGAGCATTAGAAGAAAATGGGATCGGTCGACCAAGTACATATGCTCCTACTATTCAGACAATCATTAAACGTTCGTATGTAACAAAAGAAAAAAGATCTTTGTTTCCGACAGAACTTGGTAAATCTGTGACACAATTGCTCGTAGATCATTTTCCTCATATAGTCGAGGTTGATTTTACCGCCGAGATGGAAACATTTTTAGATAATATTGAAAAAGGAAAAATGGGCTGGCAGCGCGTTCTTGAAGATTTTTATGGTCCCTTTGCAAAAACATATGATGAAGCGGTAGAAAAAATGAAGGATGTTAAAAAAGTTGTCATTGAGACCGATGAAGTCTGTGGAAAATGCGGGAAGCCAATGGTTATTAAGTTGGGCCGTCATGGCCAGTTTATGGCCTGTAGCGGTTTCCCTGATTGTAAACATACGCGCTCTATACCCACGGGAGTTAAATGCCCTCAATGCGACGGGAACGTAGTGAAAAGAAAATCTAAAAGAGGGTCTACCTTTTACGGATGTGATCAGTATCCGAACTGTAAATATGTTTCAAAGTTTCTTAATCCACCCAAAAAAGATGAAGATGGAAATCAAGAGCAAAAACCGCAAGAAGAAGCTAGTAATCAAGAACAAAAAACACGAGAAGAAGAAAAAAAAGATGATTAGTTCTCATAGTAATGATTTTTTAAAATATTTGGATGCCGAGAAAAATGCGTCTATCCATACGATAAAGAATTATGCTGAAGATTTGAAACAATTTGAGTCTTTCCTTGAGTCGCTTTCCAAGGAGCGTAAAAAAACTCTGCTTTTGACTGATATAGATCACCTAGTATTGAGAAGATTTTTGGTGAAATTTCAATCTTATAATTATTCTAAACGAACCATTGCGCGGAAATTAGCTACGCTGCGGTCATTCTTTAAGTTTCTCGTTCGAGAGGAAGTGTTAAAGACAAGCCCAATGACAGGGATAAGTTCTCCGAAGCTGAATAAGCCGCTTCCACATTTCTTAGATGTAAATGAAGTAACAAGATTAATTGAGTCTCCTGATTGCACCGATGTTTCAGGTTTGCGAGATAGGGCTATTATGGAAATTTTCTATTCAAGTGGTGTAAGAATAAGCGAACTTGTATCACTTGATGTTAATAATGTGGATTTTGTCGGTGAGATCATGAAAGTTCGCGGTAAAGGTAAGAAAGAACGGCTTGTCCCCATTGGCAATACGGCTATATCTATACTCGTTGATTATCTTAAGAAACGAGAGTCCCAGTCAAATGCTGTCTTTTTGAATAAATATGGCGATAGGATTACTGTGCGGAGCGTTGAGAGAATGCTGCAAAAATATCTCAGGAAAACTGCTATTGATAAGAATATTTCCCCGCATGCCTTGAGACATACATTTGCAACGCATATGCTTGATGCAGGTGCTAATTTACGCGTTGTGCAGGAACTTCTTGGTCATAAAAATTTATCGACGACACAGATATATACACATGTGACAGCTGAAAAAATGAAGAAAGTATACGACAAAGCGCATCCACGAGCGTGATAAGCTATAAGCTGTAAATTTTAAGCTATAAAAAATAAATTAAAAACAAATCTGCCTTCGGTAGAGATATATTAAATATTGAGAATATTATGATGAGAGTTGTCTATAACGTAGGAATATACATCTATTTTATTATATCGTCCCCGTACTATATCTTCAGTCTGTTTACAAGGGAAAAATATAGAGCGGGATTTAGGTCGCGATTAGGTTTTATTCCCAAAAAAATTGTTAAACAGGTTAAAGGTAGAAAATCAATTTGGTTTCATGCTGTTAGTGTTGGAGAAGTGCTTGCCGTTCTCCCATTAATTGAACTTACGAAACAAGTGTTTCCTCAATATCATATAGTGTTATCTACAACAACAATGACATCTAACATACTTGCGCGTAATGATGAACGTACGGGTGACATATCTGTTGTTTATTTTCCGCTGGATTTTCCGTGGGCTGTTAAGAAATTTATGTCGGTTATACATCCACAACTTATTGTATTAACAGAAACTGAAATATGGCCGAACTTTTTAGCGTGTGCGGCAAGTAGGAATATTCCCGTTATTCTCGCTAACGGAAGGATTTCACCAAATTCGTTTAAACATTATATTCTCATTAAAGATTTCTTTAAAGAGGTCGTAAAAGATATAGCTTTGTTTGGAATGCAATCTGAAGAATATAGTCAAAGGATCATCGCTCTTGGTGCCCCGTCAGAACGTGTTGTTGTTACCGGAAACTTGAAGTATGATGCTATGAAAAAGATTGATACATTAGGTGATGGTAATAATGCTTTGCGGAAAATGCTTAATATACCTGATGATGCGTGTGTTCTTGTCGGGGGAAGTACTCATCCCGGAGAAGATGAAATATTGATAGATATCTATACACGGTTAAAGACACAGCATAAAAAGTTAACTCTTATTATTGCTCCTAGACATATTGAACGTGCACAATCGATAAAAAATTATGCTATAGAAAAAGCGACGAAGGTTATTTTAAAAACAAATATTGCCAGTCAGGATAATACCATTTATGATATAATAATACTTGATACTATCGGAGAGTTATCTAAAATTTATTCGATAAGTGATATAGTATTTGTTGGTAAGAGTCTTGTTGTCGGTGGGGGGCAAAATATACTAGAGCCGGCATTTTATGGTAATGTTGTTGTTTACGGTCCTTTAATGGACAATTTTAAAGAAGAAGCCGCTGAATTATTGCAAGGAGATGGCTCCGTTCAGGTTAAAGATAAAGATGAACTTGAGAATTTGTTTCACTCTCTTCTTGCTGACAGTGAACGTATGAAGGTACTAGGCAAGAATGCGGCGCGTATCGTTGAACAATATCGGGGCGGTATTTTAGACAAGAATATTACCCTTATTAAAAATATGTTGGAGAAGAGATAGATGGAAATTACACGATTTCTGAAAAAAGGTGCCATTATAGTCAATGCGGGTGCTCGATCAAGAGATGAGATAATTAAATGTATGGTTAATTCTCTTTGCGGTGAGTATGGACTTGGTGAGAAGCAAGATATAATCTTAGAAACTGTGTATGCGCGAGAACAGGATAAATCAACCGGATTAGGGAGTGAACTTGCTATTCCGCATGCGCGTACAGATCTCGTAGATGATATTTATGTTTCAGTGGCAATATCACGTGAAGGTATTGAGTGGGAGTCAGATGATAATCTTCCGGTAAAGTATGTTTTTCTTGTTGTTGGAGCTGCCAAAGCTGCTGAAGCATATCTAAAGGTGCTTGCTGATATATCACGTTTGATCAAAAGAGTTGATATGAAGCAAGGTTTGCTACAGGCAGAGACACCCGATGAGGTGTTACGCATTATCGAGTCCGCCAAACCTCGTGAGCATCAACATCCGGATGATGCCCAATAACTTGCCTCATTTAGTATGACAATGAAGTTCCAAACCATTTATAAGATTTTATGAAAACACAAATTGAAACATATATTATTGACGTTATATATGGCAGGGAAAAAGGCTGGAAAGCTGAAGTTCTCCGTAAAGTCTTGTTTCTTTTCTCTAAACTGTATAGCGTTATAGTGAGATTGAGACTGTTTTTATATAACTGTGGCGTGTTTAGAAAAAAAACGTTGGGATGTCTTATTATAAGTATCGGTAATATTACTGTTGGGGGTACGGGTAAAACGCCGCTTGTTGAAATGTTTGCCCGTGAATTAACAATCGGTAAAAGAAAAGTAGCGGTATTATCAAGAGGATATAAAAGAAAGAAACATTTTTCAGTAAAGAATCTACTCAGTAAAGAGTGGTGGATACACAGCCCACTCGTTGTTTCAAATGGTGAAAAGGTGATGCATGGCTCAAAGGATGCTGGTGATGAACCGTATATGCTCGCAAAAAATCTCAGTGATGTAATTATACTTGTTGATAAAAATAGAGTTAAATCCGGAAGTTACGCAATAGAGAATTATGGTGTGGATACACTTATTCTTGATGATGGATTTCAGTATCTTCCGCTCAATAGAAGACTGAATATAGTTCTTGTTGATGCAACAAATCCTTTTGGCAACGGCCATCTTCTTCCGAGAGGTATTTTACGTGAACCGCTCACTCATTTATCCCGTGCAGATATTTTCTTTATCACTAAAGCAGATGGCAGGGATACGCAGGATATCAAGAATCGTTTAAGACAATATAATGAGCGAGCTGAAATAGTAGAATGTTGTTACGAACCAATGCATCTTGTGGAAATGTATTCAAATGAACACAAGGAGCTTTCAAGCATAGAAAGAAAAAAAGTGGTAGCAGTGACAGCTATTGCTGATCCTGAAGGATTCGAAAGCCTCATAGAACGATTAGGCGGAACAATTGTTACGCGGTATCGTTATCCCGATCATCATCGTTTTACTCATAATGAAATAGAGACTGTCGTAGAGACATGTAAAAAAACGGCAGATATCATTTTGATTACTGAAAAAGATTCGGTAAGATTTCCTATCCTAAAAGATTGTTCTCTTCCAATTGCCTATTTAAAAGTTGAAGTAAAGATTAAAAGCGGGGCGTTAGACTTTAAAGACTGTGTGTCGCGGCTATGCGAGTATTAATTTCGTTCATGGCATATCGTTCATAGTTCATCGAAAATATTTATACCATAAAGGCAAATCGAACTACGAATCACGAGATACGAACTACGAAATGTTTTATTCAGGAACAATCAGTTCTTGTCCTACTCTTACCTTATTTGGATCGTCAATATCGTTTGCATCCATAAGTTCATCAATTGTTGTATTATAAGCGCTGGCAATCTCGGAAAGTGTTTCTCCCGACTGAATAACATGGATACCGTCTTTAGATGTTAATACGGATGATCGTTTTGATGATGTGCGTTTATGTGATGAAATCTTGCTGATTTGAGCCATAATACGCTCATTCTCACGGGTTACTTCATCAAGTACAGCATTAAGCCTATTGTTAAAGATTTTAGAGCTTTCTACTCGTTTAGTATCAGCCGAAACAACAGCGTTGTGCAGCTTTTTGAGTTTTTGCTCTATAACTGTATTGTTTTGTATAATAGATGACTTAAGCTCAGCTAATTCTTTCTCGAGATCTTCAGTTTTTTTGTTCGCTTCAGCAACTTTCCACTTGACTTCATCCGTTACAGAGCGGGTCTTATATAATTCTTCCGAAACATTTGACTTAATAGACTGAAACTCATCTTTTCTGACGACATCATTATCTGTTGCACACCCTGAGGTGAGAAAAAACGCCGTCAGAATTAATGTATACATCGATATAGTTGTATTTTTATAATTCATAGAATGTATAGTATCTTATCTTAATGCTATTATTGAGATATTAGAAAATGCGCACGTCTATTTTTATCCCATGCTTTCTTATCGTGTCCGCGATCTGCAGGATATTCTTCACCATAGCTGATAGTGTGTATCTTATTTGCCCCAACCCCCCAGTTTGATATGTACCGCCTTACTGCAAGAGCTCTATATTCTCCCAATGCAAGATTGTATTCTTTTGATCCACGTTCGTCACAGTGGCCTTCAACCATAACGTGTTTTTCAGGATTCTTTTTCATCCAACTGGCAATGTTTTTGAGTATTGCCTTAGAGTCATTGCGAATATCTGATTTATTGTAATCAAAATGTACATCCTGAAATTCTACGACGCCTTTCGGTTCGTAAAAGTTAATATTTATTTCGCTTAAAGGAATATCTTCAGGGCTGATAGCTGACTTATCTGTTGTTACTTTCTTCTTGGCGCATCCTGTTATTGAGAAGCATGCGATACCAATAATACACATTGAGAGAATAAAACGTTTTGCTATCATGACCGGTACCTCCTTAGTTAAATTTATTGTGACCAATTAGGATTCAACGCATTAGACGGAATCTTGTCTAATTGTATCGGATTTTTATCATAAATATCAACAATATTTATTGATGGAACATGATTTTTTGTGGAAGTATAAATTATATGTCTTCCATCAGGTGCCCATGAAGGGTCTTCGTTATCAATTTTGTTAGACGTAATAGTGCTGGTAATGCCATTTTCCGAGTTAATAGTATGTATTTGAAACTTTCTACCTATAAGGGAAGAATATGCGATTAAATCTCCTTTTGGAGACCATGCGGGAGCGGTATTGTATCCACCCCTAAAGGTCAATCGTCTCAGATTGGCTCCATTCTTGTTCATGATATATAATTGTGGAGAACCGCTTCTGTTTGATACAAAAACAATGTTATTGCCGTCGGGAGACCATGAAGGGGAGGTGTCAATGCTGCGGCTGTGAGTAAGGCGTTTAAGTTTTCCTGTAGTGAGATTCTTGCTGTATATCTCTGGGTTACCGTCTCTACTTAACGTGAGAGCAATAACGGTACTGTTAGGAGCAAAAGTTGCGGTTGCGTTAAGTCCTGGGCTTGAAGATAATACTTTTCTAGTATTTTTAGCTAGATCAATAATGAATATTTGGGGCTTATTATTTTTAAATGAAGTGTATAGGATCTTTGTCCCGTCAGGTGACCATTTTGGATAAAGGGCAATTGAATTATCATGGGTTAATTTCTTTATGTTGTATCCGTCGTAATCCATTGAACATATTTCTCTTCCTTTACCGCTTTCCATAGCGAAAGTAATTTTTGATAGGGCAATGCCCTGCTCACCGGTTATAGCTTTTACTATATCGTTGCTGACATGGTGCATAAGACGTCTTTTTTTTGAAAGACTGTCAGCATACAGCTTGTTAAATATTTTTTTGCCGTCACTTACGGAATATACCGAGACCTGAACAGTGATATCGCTGTTATTCTCACTGTATGTTCCTTTGATTACCATATCAGCACCAATACGTTTCCATTCAGCATAATTGATTCTTCCTGTTTTTGTATCAAGATGTTCGGTTTCTGCTACAAATGTGTGTTCTTTAACAGAGATAAAATACCCTGAGAGAACGAGATCATTCGAAAGGATCAAGCTTGCACGTGCTGCATTTGTCTTCATTTCTTTAGATCCGCTTTTAGGTGTAAAGTAGGGAACAGCAATTCGAATCTTATTGTAAAAGTTTTTTGAAATATTGAGATACACTTCCTGAGCACTGTGGGTAGAGTAGGGTAGTAAAAGACTCAAGATCGTAAATATAACAAATAATCTGAAAGATTTTTTCGCAAGCATGAGTGTGTTTTTCCGTTTTACTTATTTAAATCAAATTTAATGTTAATGTCAAGGTATTCACCTTTATATTCTGGGGGTAACGGTGGAAACGGTTCTGCATCCTTTACTGCTTTAATGACAGATGCATTTACCTCTTTTCTGTAACAGGCTTCTTTGATCTTTAGTTTTGATACTTTTCCATCTCTATAAACTCTAAAAAAGACTACGGCTGATAAGGTGTTGTCAGGGATTATGAGCCCGCTTGGTTCTTCCCAGTTTTTAGATATTTTTTTGTGTAAGACATCAAGATACCATGCGAATGGGAGATTTGAGATATTTTTCTTTCCGATGTCAATTTTAAGCGTCTTTTTTTGTGTTGGTTCTTTCTGGGGGGTAGGTGTGACATCTTCAACTTGTGAAAGCCGTTTCTCAAGCCTTTCTTTAAGTGTTGGGGGCTTCTTTTTTTTGATGGTTCTTTTCTTCTTCCTTTTTGAATAGACGTTTTTAGATATTTTTTTGCGTTGTGGGTTTCTCTTAACTGTTTTTTTTGTAGTTTGTTTGATAGCTTTTTTCTTGGCCGCTGGTTTTTCGGTTTTTAGAGGTTGTATTTGCGAAAGATTGATGGGTTGTACCGGAACAAAATAATATTTGTGAGCGGTCATGCTTGATACAGCAATAATAATGGTTATAACCGTGCAATGAAGCACTGCCGACACTGATGCAGCTTTTTTTGTTTCTGTATCAATACACTTTTTTATGAAGGTAACGATTGTACGAAACATTATTTTCTTATTTTTCTCTTTTCGGTAGCTATACCGGTATTATGCAGTCCGGCGTTTCTGAGCATGTCCAGTACGGTGACAACAGTTTTAAATCTAAGATCTTTATCTGCTCGAATGACAATAAATGATTCTGGTTTCGTTTTAGCTAGGTAATCAAGCCGTTTTTTGAGGTCCTCTAATGTAAGCCGTGTCTCACCAAAATAGATCTTGTTGTCTTCAGCGATCGATATCGTAAGATTATCTGGACTGGCAAGTTTCTTTGTTGTTGCCTTCGGTAATCTTACTTTTATGCCTTGCTGTATTATTGGTGCCACGATTAAAAATATGATCAGAAGTACGAGTGTTACATCGACAAGCGAGGTAACATTAATTTCACTTCTTAATGCTGAGGGGGTTCTACTCCATTGTGTTCTTCTCATTATTAACCTGCGGTTCGGAACATTTTACCTATACAATTTATATAAACCTAATTTTGCATATACAGTTTTTCTATAGTCGAAATATATTCTGAAGCAAAATTATCCATTTCAGTCGTGAGTGCTCGTACTCTATCAACAAGATAGTTATATGCAATCATTGCCGGTATAGCTACGGCAAGACCGGCCGCGGTTGTTATTAAAGCTTCTGCTATTCCCGGAGCGATAACTTCGATATTACCTGATCCTTCTATGCCGATCATTCTGAAAGCGCCCATAATACCCCATACTGTGCCGAAAAGGCCGATAAATGGACACGCACTCGATGCTGTTGCAAGAATAATGAGCGATTTTTCGAGCTGCATTATCTGGTCTGCAATAGTCCTTTTAAGTGAATTTTCTATGCCGTCAAGCTGGACTATTGATAGTCTGCCGTTTGTGTTGTTCATATGGTAAAAAAGATCTTTGCATCCTTCATGATATATTATCTCAAGAGGGGAGCTCGTAACGAGGGTCTCTTTCTCGTTAAACAAATGAAGAGGGTTGTTCGGATCGTTTCTGTATGAACGCAAAAATGTTCTAGATGTGTTTTGCGCATTCCTGATTGTCTTAAATTTTAATACAATTATTGCCCATACATAGATTGAAATAATAAAGAGCAGGATAAGAATAGTTATTCCCATCCATCCCGAAGATTTTATTGCAGAAAAAAGGGCGTTATCCATACATTATGTCTCCTGAAAATTGTTTGCCGTTCCACACATAGTATATAGTATAAAGCAAATCTTTGATTAGTCAAAGGCTAATGTTTTGGATTTGACGGAAATGAAATTAGAGTGTATGATGCTAGTTCTTTCATACACAAAAGAGGATAAAATGGATAGTTTAAGCCCATATTTAGAGTTTTTGATACCGCATGAGTTGATACATCTTTCCGTGGCGGTATTATTCGGAATACTGATTTACCGCTGGTATGAATCTTTTCATCTGGTAGCGCTTTTGATAGGGATATCCCTCTTTATGGATGTTGACCATTTGTTTGATTGCGTGATGGCATTAGGCAGTAATTTTAATGTTAAGGATATGGTTCAGGGGACATACTGGGCTCATACGGATAAACTCTTTGTGCTTTTGCATTCATGGGAGTTACTCATACCGGTGTGGGTCATATGCTGTATTAAGAAGAGGTTTGATATCGGAGTCACGATAACACTAGCATTTTTGGGTCATATTCTTGTTGATCAGTTCACCTACACGATGCATCCATTAGCATACTCATTTATCTATAGAATGCTTCATGGATTTAAATCAGCGTATTTTACCGGTGAGTCATTTTTACTACACTGACATTTGTGATGATGTTCTATTTTTTCTTAGAAAATAGTTTTTTAATAAGGATCAATTCACCCATTTCGTTTTTCTCAATATTGTGACCTACATACTGCAGAACGTATCCGAGAATAAAAATTAATACACCTAAAAGAACTGATACTTTCATTGCAATGATACCGGCAACAAAGGTTAGAGGTATCCCTATTGCATGAAGTACAGCATTTATTGGATGTTTGTGCCGTGAACACCAGATTTCAATTCCTTTTTTTAGATCCATAATGTTTCCTTTCTATATAATTAATATTAAGTATGATTTAAAGTGTACTTAATATTGTATGAATAGTCAAAGATTTTGTATTTCGTTTAATATGTGCTTGTATGTGTTGCGTTAAATTGCATATAACAATCTAAAGTTATGTTAGTATATCTTATGTTGGTATAAAGTATGTTTAGTTGTAATATATATGGTATAGATAATATAGAATGCATTAAGTAAGAAATAATATTGACAAGATTGAATAGATTGTGCATAATTGCATTTAATAAAAATAAGAGGGGATAAAATTGAAGCTTTTAACCGTTAAAGAAACAGCAGATATCTTAAGATGTTCTCAGGAACATGTAAGACGACTTTTAAGGGCTGGTAAGCTTAGGGGTTTCAGTGAGGGACGGAGAAGCGGGTTCAGGATTTTAGAAAAAGACCTTGAAGAATATGTTGCTAAAAAGATACGTGATGCAATGCTTAATAAAGAGAATCTGCCTTCAGAATCAGAAGGCACTTCAGATACAACGGAGGGACATTAATGATTAACGGAATGGATCCTATATATAATTTGTGGAATTTGGTTTTTAAAACCGGGAAAAAAGAGCAGGATGCTCAGTCAAAAATGAGGGTTCCGCGCACATATAAAAATAAAGATGAGGAACTTTCAGATATTTATAAAAAACAAATGGCATTGATTCTTGACGGCCCTGATCGAAAAGGGTGGAGAAATCGTTAGAGATTTTTAGAGTGTTGATGGTATACTACAACGGTACGAGAGTGTCTGCGATGCATACGCTTGTATCGTTTTTTTTATTATGTATAAATAATCCAAAGTAAAAAACATATAGAAAGGTATTCGAATGAAAACATTAATTACCGGTGCAACAGGTCTAGTGGGAAGTAATCTTGTTGAAAGACTCAGTAAAGACAGTAATAACACAATGAGAGTTATTGTACGAAAAGACAGTGATCAGTCATTCCTCAAAACTCTTCCTAATATTGAATTCTATTATGGTGATATTAGAGATGCGTCGTCACTTGCTGATGCGTTTAAAGATATTGATGTCGTGTTTCATTGTGCTGCACTCGTGAGTGATTGGGCAAGCAGGGAAGAAATGTATGATGTTAATGTAAATGGTCTCAAAAATATGATGGATGGTGCGCTTAAAGCGAACATTCAAAGGTTTGTCTACGTTTCTTCAATGGTTGTTCTCGGGATGGACCCGCAGGACCATCTTGATGAGCTCGCACCGTATGTTCATACCGGCGACAATTATAATTATACTAAGATCGAAGCTGAAAAATTGGCTTTAAAATATTGTATGGATAAAAACCTCAAGATAGTTATTATTCGACCGCCATATATTTACGGGCCGCGTGATCGGCAGTTATTTCCACGTGTGTTGAAGTATCTTGAAAACGGTAAATATACTTATATTGACGGGGGAAACAATCCGCTTAATTTAGTGTATGTCGGTAATCTCGTTGATGCCTTGATTAAGGCCGCTACAGTCGAAAATGCGCCGGCAAATATTTATCATATTACTGACGGAGAAGATATCACCAGAAGAGAACTTATTGAAACAATGTGCGACGTACTTGGATACAAAAAACCTCAAAAATCAATGTCACTAAAATTTGCACGTATTGTTTCAGATATACTCGAGTTTGTGAGCAAAGCTTGTAAATCTAAAACAGCTCCAATACTGAATAAGTTTCGCATAAAGTTTATGTCTACACCGCTTACATTTAATATTACGAAGGCAAGGGAGCAGCTTGGATATAATCCACGTTCTACACGTGAGTGTATAAAAGAAACACTTGAATCTCTAAAAGATAGCAAATAAACAGATACTTCGTATCTTTCTATTTGTGGATTGTCTCTTGTTATTAAATATCATGAAATGATTGTCTTGTGAATCCTCATTGAGAGTTTTAAAGTAAAAGTCTCGAAGAGACAAAAAAATTGACAAGATACTTATTCACGATTACACTACTGCTATCCTTGTAAGTTATAACCAGATTTTTGTATAGGAACAAGTTAATGCATATGAAACGCACACCTCTATATGATGCTCATATAAAACATAATGCGAGCATAGTCAATTTTAATGGCTGGGAAATGCCTATCCAATACGAAGGGATTATTGCTGAACATAATGCTGTACGTCAAAGCGTCGGTATTTTTGATATATGTCACATGGGTGTTATTGAGATCACGGGTAAAGATGCATTATTTTTTTGTCAATATATCATAACTAATGATGTTTCAAAGATAAGTGATGGCAAAGCTATCTATTCACCGGTTTGTAATGAACGCGGTGGAACGGTAGATGATGTGCTTTTGTATAGGTACAATACAGAAAAATTCAGATTTGTGGTGAATGCAGCAAATATCGAGAAAGATTATGATTGGCTCTCACTGCAAAAAGGTGATTATAAAGTTGAAATAAAAAACCTTAGCGCTAATTTGGGAATACTTGCAGTGCAGGGGCCTAACACAATGCCACTTTTTGATTCGCTTTTTGGTAGGGCAGTGCAATCACTTCCATATTATGGTTTTGTTGATATAGACATAGATAACCAGCCAGTACAGATATCGCGTACAGGGTACACGGGAGAAGTTGGTTTTGAGCTATACTTTAAAAGAGAGCATGCTCGCACTTATTGGGATCTATTGTATGATAAAGGAAAAAAATATGGAATTAAACCCATAGGTCTCGGTGCACGTGATACTTTGCGGCTTGAAATGGCATACAGCTTATACGGTCATGAACTTACAGACAATATTTCACCTCTTCAAGCGGGATTGGCATGGACAATTGCGTTTAATAAAGATACTTTTATTGGAAAAGAAGCGTTACTGAAAGAGAAGGAAGCAGGTGTTACTCAAAAGCTCATTGCTTTTAAAATGACCGATCGGTCAATTCCGCGTGCGGGTAACGCAATAAAAAATATGGGAAAGAAAATTGGCTTTGTTTCTAGCGGAACATTTTCTCCGTCTTTAAGGATAGGGATAGGACTTGGGTATGTTGATAGCCATTATGCGGTAAGAAACAGTCAGATCACTATAGAGGCGCGAGGAAGAGATAGCATCGCTAAAATCGTGAAACCGCCTTTTTATGAAAAAAAAGTTAAACAGAGGAGGAAAGATTGAATACACCTGCAGAATTAAAATACATGAAATCACATGAATGTGTTAAAGTTGAAGGAGCGAACGCTCGGTGCGGCATTACTGATTATGCACAAAATGAACTCACTGATGTTGTCTTTGTTGAGTTGCCACCTGTAGGAAAAGTTGTCGTGGCGAGTGAGCAGGCAGCAGTTATAGAGTCAGTGAAAACAGCAGTAGATGTGTATACGCCGGTAAGTGGAAAGATCGTAGAAGTGAACAGTGAGTTAGAAAACGATCCCGGACTTATCAATAGAGATCCTTATGGACAGGGGTGGATATTTGTTGTTGAAATGACAAAGACAGATGAACTAGACGGTCTCATGCCATCTGATGATTACGCCAAAATGATTAAAAACAAAGCATAGCTTTTAAGTGGAGAGTAATTGAAAATTATGAAGTTTACGCCACACACCCCTTCTGATGTGCAGTCAATGCTTGATGTAATAGGTTTACGCACAATTGAAGATCTTCTTACTGACATTCCGAAAGATTTATTGCGCACGGAATTAAATATCCCTGCGGGACTTTCAGAAAGTGAGCTCTTAAAAGATATTAAGAATATAGCTTCAGTGAATGCGAATCTTGACGAGTTTTCTTCGTATATCGGGGCAGGTGCGTATGATCATTTTATACCGTCTGCAGTTTCTCATGTAACGGGAAGAAGTGAGTTCTACACTGCGTACACTCCGTATCAGCCTGAAGCAAGTCAGGGAACACTGCAGGCAATATACGAGTATCAGAGTATGCTCTGCGCTCTTACCGGTATGGATGTGGCAAATGCTTCTTTGTACGATGGCGCTACTGCGGTTAGTGACGCAGCGCTTGTTGCATTGCAATCAGCCCCTGCTAAAAATGAAATCGTTATCACCGAAACAGTTCATCCCGAATATAGACTTGTATTAAAAACATATTTAGCCGGCACAAAAGTAAAGATCAGAGAAATACCCTATAAAGACGGGGTTGCTGATCTTAAGCATTTACGTGATAACGTTTCTGGTAATACTGTTGCAGTTATTGTGCAGAATCCAAACTTTCTCGGTTCTATTGAAGATATGGTCCAGATAGAGAGTATTGTCCACGGGTGCGGTGCGCTGTTTGTTGCCGTTGTGAATCCTGTATCATTGGGTGTTCTCAAAGCGCCTGGTGATTATAATGCTGATATTGCCGTCGGTGATGGCCAGCCGTTAGGAAATCCATTAGCATTTGGCGGGCCGTATCTTGGTTTTATGGCGGTCAAAGATACGTTGAAAAGAAAGATTCCCGGCCGTCTTGTAGGAGTAACACAGGATCATGAAGGCCGCAGAGGATTTGTCTTAACCCTGCAAGCCCGTGAACAACACATACGAAGAGAAAAAGCGACATCAAATATATGCAGCAATGAAGCATTGAATGCGCTTACTGCGTGTGTCTATTTGTCGTTAATGGGAAAACAGGGGATGAAAGAACTTGCCGTGCAGAATCTTGAGAAAAGCCATTATCTTTTTGATAAGATTTGTACTGTACCGGGATTTAAACCTGTTTTTACGGCACAGTTTTTTAATGAATTTGTAATCGAATCGGCATATCCCGTGAAGAAAGTGATGCAATACCTGATGGAAAATAAGGTCTTTGGTGGGTTAGTTCTTGATAAAACATATAAAGGAATGAAAAATACGTTTCTAGTATGTGTAACTGAAACAAAAACAAAAGATGAGCTCGATGCATTTGTTGAGTTTCTACAAGATATATCAAAAAAAGTTTAAAGTGAAATAAGGATACGAGAGATGAATCGTGAAACATTACTCTATGAAATAGGGTCAAAAGGAAGAACAGGATATTCTTTGCCTGAATTTACCTATGACAAAAAAATCGAAGAGATGGTGCCGCAATCGATGATTCGCAAAAGCACTCCAGAGCTTCCTGAAGTCTCCGAGCTTGATGTGGTGAGACATTTTACTAATCTATCGCGTAAAAATTTTGGTGTTGATACACACTTTTATCCTCTTGGATCATGTACTATGAAATATAATCCAAAAGTAACAGAAGTTATTGCATCTTTACCTGGCTTGCAGCATGTACATCCGTATCAACCTGAAAAGACAACGCAAGGGATGCTAAAGATATATTATGAGATGGAACAGTATTTAAGTGAAATATGCGGGATGGACGCGTTTACGTTACAGCCTGCAGCAGGTGCACATGGTGAATTTTTAGGAATGCTTCTTGCCAGCGCATACTTTAAGAGTAAAAAAGAAAAACGAACAAAAGTTATTATTCCTGATTCTGCACATGGGACAAATCCGTCCAGTGCGCACATTGCAGGTTTTGATGTTATCACTATAAAATCTAACGAAGCAGGTGAAGTCGATCCCAATGAGCTGAAAAAGGTCTTAAGTAATGATGTTGCCGCATTGATGATGACTAATCCAAATACGTTAGGACTTTTTGAGAGAAAGGTGAGTGAAATAGCGGATTTAGTTCATTCACATGGCGCGCTTTTATATTACGATGGTGCAAACCTTAACCCTCTTATGGGAATAACAAATCCGGGGCTTATGGGATTTGATATTGTGCATGTTAACCTACATAAGACGTTTTCAACACCGCATGGTGGTGGAGGCCCCGGATCAGGGCCTGTCGGGGTAAAAAAATTCTTGGAACCGTTTTTACCTGTGCCCCGTGTCACGGTACGTGACGGGGTATATTCTCTCAAGTATAACATCCCGCAATCTATAGGGAGAATCAAAGCTTTTTATGGAAACAGCAGTGTTGTTGTTAAAGCATATGCATATATTAAAGCGTTAGGAGCTAAAGGCCTTAAAGATGTTGCACTCTATTCGATCCTGAATGCAAATTATATAAAGGAAAAACTAAAGGATACTTATTTTGTGCCCTATGAAAGAACCTGTATGCATGAATTTGTTTGTACGAGCAAAAAACAGCTTGAGAAAAATATTCATACAGTAGATATCGCAAAAGCGCTCATTGACAGGGGAATACACCCACCAACAATCTATTTCCCCTTGATCGTTCCTGAAGCTATGATGATTGAGCCAACTGAAACTGAAAGTAAAGAAACGCTTGATACGTTTATTGCCGTTATGAAAGAAATAGATGAGTGTGTAAAGAGTGATCCTGAATCAATTAAAAATGCTCCAACAACAACGCCTGTTGGTCGACTTGACGAAGTAAAAGCTGCTCGTGAGCCAAATCTGTGTTATGGTGTTAATAGAAAGTATTCGTAGATAAGTATGAAACAGATCAAAAAAGCTAAATTTTCTTTTCAATTTTGTTCTCGACTGATTATTCGTGAATTAACCGGTATTAAAGCGCATAATCTTGATGAACTCTTAAGTCATGTTAAGACAGTACCAGGCGCTGTTATCTATCACCACACACATCATTTTTTGCAGCTCCATCAGTATTTAGTCCCTGAACCTCCCAATGATTTTGCTTATTGGGTTGATACCTCTTTAGGGTACCATGATTTGAGTGAACGGTTAGCAAGCATTAATACCTGTGATTATAGAACGATACGTGATTTACGTGAACGCATTATCGCAGTTTTAGAGAAGTTTATATCTGAAGGTAAGGCGTCTCGTGAGTCGAATGTCGGTGAAGAGTTTTATTTTATCAAGTCAGTAAGTATTGCTTTTAATACACCATACGAAGTACGGACTTTAGAAGAGTTTCTCGATGTTTTAAAAAGAATATCTATTGATGCGATATATTATCATATGTTTGAAGCGCCACTCAGATTAGAAAAAGAAGGCAACGATTTTTCCATGTGGATACGTGAACAATTAGATATGGGAGAACTTGCCGATAAAATTGATTGTCTTGATCCCTATACCCATACAATGGAAGGGTTGCGGAACAAGCTTGTACGTGTAGTAGAAGATTACCTATTTAAGGTGTGATTATGTCTATAACATTAAAAGATTATGAACCAATTGTTGGAAAACATCTTGTAGATGAGCTGAAGATGCTTTCCCAACATCTTTCAGGAAAAGTTATCCAAAATGTTAATTCGACTGCGGTTGGTGGCGGTGTCGCGGAAATATTAAACAGAATTATACCTCTTTTGCAGGAATTAAATGTTGATGCACGTTGGGATGTTATTAAAGGCGGTGAAGAGTTTTATAACGTAACAAAGAAATTTCATAATGCACTACATGGTAGGAAAGAGATTATCACCAAAGAAATGTATGAGACGTTCATTCAAACAGGCGAAGAAAATCTTAAGTCAATGGATGTGTATGGTGATATTGTTTTTATACATGATCCGCAGCCCATAATGCTCGTGAAGAAAAAAGCTTCTATGAACAGTAAGTGGATATGGCGATGTCATATTGACATATCTCATCCTGATAAGGACGTATTTGCTTTTCTGAAACCTTATATTGATCAGTATGATTCATCGGTCTTTTCTGCCCCGAGTTTTTCTCGTGATCTTAAAATACGACAGTTTATGATATCTCCTTCAATTGATCCTTTAAGTCATAAAAATATGGATTTAACTCCGGAGATAATTCATGAGGTGTTAGAGAAATATGGCATTGATAGTGATGTACCAATGGTGACGCAGGTTTCCCGGTTTGATTATCTTAAAGATCCTGTAGGCGTAATAGAAGCGTTTAAATTGGTAAGAAAAAATATTAAATGTCAGCTTGTTCTTGCAGGCGGCACGGCAACAGATGATCCTGAATCAGGTAAAGTTCTTGCAGAAGTGCAGGAACGTGCTGAAGGAAACCCTGATATACATGTGCTATTGATTCCTCCCGGGAGCGATATTGAGATCAATGCGTTGCAGCGAGCATCGAGTGTTGTTGTGCAAAAATCAATTCGTGAAGGATTTGGATTAACGGTAACAGAGGCGTTATGGAAGGGGAGGCCTGTTGTGGCCTCATGTGTTGGCGGTATTCCTTTACAGATAAAGCACAAGTATAGCGGACTCTTGTGTCGATCGGTAGAGGGTGCAGCATTCATGATAAAACAGCTTCTTAATTCACCTGAGTATGCAAATAAACTTGGTGAGAACGCAAAAGAGCATGTCAGACAAAACTTTTTACTCACACGTCATTTGCGTGATTATCTCCTTCTTTTCCTTACGTTGTATCATCCAGAAGACGTTATTCATATATAAATCCTATGATTTTTTCAAAAAACATTCTTATTAGTGGCCCACTAGATGCATATCATAATATGGCATATGATGAGGTGCTTCTTCGTGCATGTATAAAAGGTAAGGCCGCTGTTCCTGTATTGAGATTCTATGACTGGAAAATGAGGGCTCTCTCAATAGGTTATTTTCAACGTGTGCAGGTAGCATTAGATTATGCTCGTGCCAATGGAGTAGATTTTGAGATAGCAAGAAGAATGACCGGTGGCGGCATTGTTCTTCATGGGAACGATATTACATTCAGTCTGGTAGTAAAAGATACTGTTTTAAACGGATTGTCCTCATTGAATAAAAGCAGTATTGTGGATAGTTATTATTATGTTAATAATGCCATAAAAAAGGGAATAGATATTCTGCTTGGTAAAAGCGATAGCCCGGATATGTCGCTAGAAACAAAACAAGCGTCTTCAAAAGATACAAAGTTTTGTTTTAATGAGCCAACAAAACACGATGTTCTTTATTCTGGCAAAAAGATTGCGGGTGGCGCACAGCGCAGAATTGACGGGTATGTTATGTATCAGGGATCAATTTTGTTTCGGCAGGAGATAGATATAGGAAAAGACAAAAGGTTTACTGATAGTTCGATAACTCTCCATGATGTATGTGGCAGAGATCTGACAAAAGATGCTGCATGCATTGCTTTGCAACAAGGCTTTACTTTAGTATTTGGTGATATTGAAACGGATAGCATGATTGATCAACTGTTCATTGAATCAGTGGGTAAGTTGGCTATTGATAAGTATGCTACCCATGAATGGAACTATAAACGTTGATAAAAAAGGGGACTGTCCCCTTTTTTATCATTTCGCAATTCCTAAAATTAGTTTTTGGGCGTGAGGTTTTTTCTTTTCAATCTGTATTGAAAAACTAATTCGTTCAAGTGCTTCTATAATACATTCCTTCTTATCAGTATGAATCTCACAAAGCGTGTCGCCTTTTTTTACGGAATCACCGATCTTTTTATGAAATACAATGCCTGCAGAAGAATCTATTTTGTCAGTTAGTTTCAATCTTCCTGCCCCAAGGATGTTTGCAATCATGCCGATTTCATATGTATTTATATTGGTAATGTATCCCTTAGAGATGCTTTTACATTTTTTTATGTATCGTGGTTTTTTGAACGAGTATGGATGTGCAATTTGTTTAACATTACCACCTTGTGATTTAACAATTTCTATAAACTTTCTATATGCGCATCCGTTTCGTAGATGTGTTTCGGCGACGGTGTACGCTTCAGTAAAAGTATGCGCTTTTTTGCCTAAAAGCAGCATGTGGGCAGTAATAGTAAGGCTCAGTTTTGTTACATCATCCGGGCCTTTGCATTGTAATGTATCAAGTGCCTCTTTTACTTCAAGTGCGTTTCCGACGGTGTGCCCAAGCGGTTGATTCATATCCGTTATGAGTGCAACAGTTTTTTTACCCATAACTTTTGAAATGGATACAATAGTTTTTGCTAGAAGACGGGCATCTTTATGAGATTTCATAAATGCACCGTTACCTGTTTTTACGTCCATGAGGAGCGCATCAGTTCCTTCAGCAAATTTCTTCGAGATAATGCTGGCCGCAATGAGCGGTATTGATTCTACCGTGCCGGTAACGTCTCGCAGTGCATATATCTTTTTATCGGCAGGAGCACAGTCGCCAGATGTGCCGATCATTACGGCACCTATTTTTTGTAATTGTTTAATGATCTGTTTCTCGGTAAGAAACATCTTAAACCCTTTAATTGATTCCAATTTATCATGTGTTCCTCCGGTATGGCCAAGCGCTCTTCCAAACATTGTGGGAACAGTAAGTCCAGCGCTTGCGGCAAGGGGGATAACGATAAGCGTTATCTTGTCTCCGACACCTCCTGTCGAATGTTTGTCAATGGTATATCCAGCAGACTCAAGATCAAGCGTTTTTCCTGAATATATCATGGCAAATGAAAGATCAGCGGTTTCACGAATACTCATACCGTTGGCATAAATTGCCATAAGAAAACTTGAGAATTGGTAATCGGGAATTTTGCTTTTTGTGTAACCATCGACCATGAAATTTATTTCGTCTCTGGTTAGTTCGTGCTTATCACGTTTTTTGATTATGATTTCAATTGGATTCATTTTTAAGCTATAAGCTTTAAGTTGTAAGTTTAGTTGCTGAATACTTTATTATATACGTTGAGTGTTTTATGAATAGTTTTATCTATAGAAAATTTATCAAATATTGTGCTCGGGGCATTGCTTTCTATCATGTTCTTGAACGTAGTGTCATTCAGGAGGGTATCTATCGCTGTAGCAAGTTCTGGGATCGAATCTGGTGGGACCAAAAGACCGTTGTGTTTGTCATGGATTATATCCGTTATGCCGCCAATGCGTGAAGCAACTACCGCTTTACCCATTGCCATTGCTTCAAGAAGCGCAAGGCCGAATCCTTCCATGAGTGATGGCATGACAAAAATGTCGGTGACACCAAGAGGTATACGGGTATCCGGCTCTGAGGCCTTAAAATGGACTATATCGTCTATCTGAAGATCATTTGCTAGGGTCATAAGCTCACCTTGTATGCGCCCTTCTCCCACAATAAGAACTTCAATATTTTTGTTATGTTCATATAGCTGGGCACAGGCATTAAGGAGGTGAGGGTGTCCTTTTATCTCTGATAAACGTCCTATTATTCCAATTACCTGGGAGTTTTCTTTTAACCCATAAGAACGTCTTATATTTTGTAACTCTTCTTGAGTATAGGTGTTTTTAAAGTGATCAAAGTCAATACCGTTATGAATGAGTGCGATTCTTTCAGGTGATACCATGAGATCTTGAATAAGATATTCTCTCACTGATTGGCTTATCGCGATAACGCGTTCTCCCATAAAAGGAAAAAGGCGACGAATGAAGATGTGTTTAAAAAAACCATGATACGTTGAAACATGTTTTGTTCCGGTGAGATAGGTGGTGATTCCTGCAAGGACATGTGTTACGCGGGTATGTGTGTGTACAATATCAATATTATTTTGTCTAATAAATCGGAGAAGAGAAGGAATTGCAAAGATTACTTTTGGTCCAAACTCTTGTTTTGTCCTGATCTTAAACTCGCATGTGGTAATTCCAGCGTCCTGTAATGTTTGGAGTACCTTCCCTCCGCTTGATCCAACATAGACGGTATGTCCCTTCTTTTTTAATCCTTTTGCAAGTGAAAGAACGTAGCTTGTGATACCGCCAATATCAACATGAGTTGTAAGAATAAGTATATTCATTAAAGAGACCAGAGACCAGAGACTAGAGACCAGAGACTAAAAAAGTATGTCGGTGATTTCTTATCTGCTTGGTCGTTATTAAAATTATTGACAAAATCTATATACATTTATACTATCTAACACTTCCTTGATCATACAGCTTATAGCTTACGGCTTAAAGCTTATTCGGGCGGTTAGCTCAGTTGGTAGAGCATATGCCTTACAAGCATGGGGTCACAAGTTCAAGTCTTGTACCGCCCACCATATTAAAAAAGGGACAGCTCTTCATAAGGGGACTGTCTCTTTTTTTGTTAGTTTGTTTCTAGTCTGTTGTCTTTTGTCTGAGTCTGTTTCATTTCCCAGTATTTAACATACGTCTGAAATTGATAGAATCCCCCAAAATATGCGAGGATAAAGCCGTAAAAACCGTCCTTATATCCTTTTTTACGTAGATATGCTCTCAGGAACCTGTCGATAGATTTTCTGATTGCTTTTCCAAAACCTATTTTTCTTTTATCGTTACACCATTTACGGGCCTCAAGTGTTGTTTGTGAATTTTGTTTTTGAACAAAATCGTGAATATCTATATACGAGTAGTGAATAATATCTTTTGTAAGGTGTCCACAGGTACCGTCCATAAATGCCCGTGGATGTACCTCGGATTCCTCATATTTAAATTCATCCCGCTTGAATATGCGTACTTTGCTTGCAGGATACCAGCCACCATGTTGTATCCAATAATCTCCAATATAGGTTTTAAATGGTATGGTAAAACCGTTATGAGAAATAGGGGCTGCAAAAGTTTCTTTTATTTCCTGGGCAAGTTCGGGTGTTACCCGTTCATCACAATCAAGGCTCATTACCCATTCGTTTTTTGTCTGCGAATAGCCGAAATTTCTGTGACGACCTTCAATATCAAGTTTTCGCTGTATTATACGAGCTCCTAATTTTTCTGCAATAGCTGCGGTATTATCAGTGCTGAAATCATCAAGTAAAATGACTTCATCGGTCCACGATACACTCTTTATACAATCTTCGATTTCTCGTTCTTCATTTTTTGCCATTATTACTACACTTATCGGAAGTTTGTTTTCCATAATAACTCCTTCGAGAGGGATGATTTTATGTATTATATTCTTTTTTTAAACTGATAACATCTTGTATATTGCTTACTTGTCTTATTCTACTTGATTGTGTAGTTGCTTTACCATTAAAAAAAATAGGGTAACGGACAAACAATGAACAGCGCGCAAGAAAATGAGCCATAGAGCTATCGTAGGTCAATATAAGATTGTATTTTTTCTTGCGGCGTTTCACTATTCTGAAAACTGTTTTTAACCAAAATAAAAAAGGAGTATATATGTATACGTGTATATTGGTTGTTACGGGGAGATTTAGTGTCGCAAATAAATGATTTTTGTCTTTTATGTTTTTTGATGCAACTATTGCGTAAATATAGCATTCATTTTTTGCTAGTGTGCGTATATCTTGAAATAGATTCTTTAGTTCTTCTTGGTTCTCGCTTTGTTTCTGTGTGATTGGGAGCGCTATTCTCAGTGGTATGCCCCATTTTTTGTAATAAATCCTTTGATTCTTTTTAAAAAGCGCATCACGGGCACTAAAATGATCGAGTGATTTGTGTTCATAGTGATATATGTATGCGCCATTTGCCTTTACACATTTGTATCCTGCTTCTTTTACTCTCATAGAATAATCAGAATCTTCAAAAAATGCCATGCCAAACAGTTCATCAAAATGACCGATTTTTTCGATAATTTCTCTTTTTATGAGCATTGCAAAACCGATACAGTTGGAAAATTCAGTATATTGGAGTTTTTGGTTTTGTATGCGCTGGGCACATTCTTGTATAGTTTTATCTTTGTATGGAACAAGACCAAATGTATTACTTTCCGGGTTTAGGATCCCGATATCCGGTGATGACTGGGCAACGTCTATCATTGTCTCCAAACAATTATTTGTGAAAAGTGTATCGTTGTTCAGTACGAGAACATAGGGGGCGGTTGATATTCCTAACCCTTGGTTTACCGCTTTAGGAAACCCGATATTTGTTGTATTCTCAATAGCGGTTATTTGGACATTCTCCTGAGGTATAAAACTTTTGATAACCGTTTTTGTTGCACTATTGCTTGCATTGTCAATTAAGATAATATTTATGGGAATGTGTGTTGAATCAATAATAGAATGCACACATTCTTTGGTTAGTTCAGGTTGATTATATATAGGGATTATAATGTCGCACGATTTCATAATATGAGTTTTTTGTATTTTTCTATAAGTCCGTTTTGCGCTATTGAAAGCATAGTGTTCATTCTGTCCCTGTAGGTATATTTGCCTACAGCAAGTTTATGTCCCGCAAGGGCGATTTTTTCCCTTTCAGTATCGTGTGAGAGATAATAATCTATCAGGTCGAAAAGTTCTTCTGGTGTATTATAGATAATAATATTTTTTTTGTCCTCAAAAAGCTCGTTAAAACCATTATTATCTATAGCGTTAGTAATAAGTAATGTGCCGCAACTCATAACTTCAAACATACGCATATTAATATCGTTTTTGATCGAGTAGTTGAATCCGATCTTTGACGATGAATATATTTTTGACATTTTAGTGTGCTCGGCCCACCCTATAAAACTGTTTGGGTAACGGGTCTTAAGTTTCTCCAGAAGCATTTTTCGTAAACATTTTTTACCATCGGTACCGACAAAACCGATATCAAGATTTTTTTTGCAGTCTAATTTTTTATGTATAACGGGGTCGCAGCCAAGAGGGACCCAAAAGGTATCTATTTTTTCGTGTCGAGCAAGTTTTTCTGCACCCTCTTTTTGAGCGCAAAAGACAAAGTCATAATGGTGTGATTGCTCACGTATTTTCTCATACGGGTGCTTAAGGTGGGTATCAATCGCTAGAAAGGCGCACGGACGGAGATGTTTGGGAATATCATACTTGTAGTCGCCATGATCTATCCGTAAATAGAAATCGTATTCCGGTTTGATCTTTTGGGCGTACTCAGTCCAAAAATGCTTTACCGTATGTCCTGATTGCCGAAGCGCTTTCTCAAAATAGTAACCGATTGTATCATCTCGGTCCTTATTATATATAATAGCTATTTTGAGGGCATTTTTATTGTTTTTAAGGAAATGAAACATTTTTAAATCCTTGTTTGATAAGTTGTTATAAGATATAATAATTGCCTTATGTTGTCAATATAAAGGGGTTTAACTGTATGTTTGAAATAGTGAAGAAAAAAGAGTTAGCATGTAAAAATGTGCTTGTTATTAATCCTTTCGGGATAGGTGATGTGCTTTTCACAACACCTCTTTTAGCAAGATTACGATCGTTATTGCCCAACGGTGCCAAAATAACTTTTTTATGTAATAGACGTGCAGAGCCTATATTAGAATCTAATGATGCTATTAATAAGGTGGTGGTGTTTGAAAAGGATGAATATAGAAAACTGTGGAAAGAGTCAAAAATACGTTTCTGTAAAGTGTTTGCTTCTTTTGTCTATCATATATATAACCAGAAATTTGATGCGGTATTTGATATATCGTTAGGAAGACAGTATTCATTCTGGTGCATGTTGCTCAAAATTCCTATGCGTGTTGGTTTTAATTATCGAAACCGAGGCCGGTTTTTAACCCATAAAATTAACATAGGTGGTTTTACCGAAAAACCTATTCCCGAGTATTATCTGGATTTGCTTCGGTTGTTTAACGTTACGGTCAATGCTGCATCACTGTCTTTTCCTTTGAAGGAAGAGGTGTTGAGGCAGGCGGACATTTTTTTAGAGGAAAATATGTTATTAAATGCACCTGGTATAGTGGGAATAATGCCTGGTGGGGGGGAGTCGTGGGGAAAAGATGCCTATTATAAGAGGTGGACGCCATCTTATTTTGCCCAAGTGGCTGATTATATAGTTAAGAAATATGGATATACTCCTATTCTCTTTGGAAGTCGTTCAGAAGAAAGTATTTGTAAAGATGTTTTAAGACATATGGCGTCTAAAGGAATTATTGTCACGGACTTGGCCTTATCCGTATTTGCTGCAGTTCTAAAAAAATGTTCTTTTGTTATTTGTAATGATGGGGGACCTCTTCATATTGCGGTAAGTCAAGGTGTGCCGACAGTTTCAATATTTGGCCCGGTAAATGAGGGGGTGTATGGTCCTTATCCAGCGTCAGACAAAGATGTTATCGTAAAAAACAATGTGTCATGCCGTCCCTGTTATTATCAATTTAGATATAAGGATTGCGACACGCATACATGCTTAAGAGATCTTTTGCCTCAACATGTTACAAAAGAGGTTGATATATTGGTCGACCGGATATAGCTTTATTTCGGTATGTAATTATGAATTGTCATGATATAATATCGCCTTTTGGAGTGGATTATGGTTAAAGATAAAAATATCAAAAAAATTCTTATGGTGAAGCTTAGTTCTATTGGAGATGTTGTTCACGCTCTTCCCATCCTAAAATCATTACGTGATACGTATCCTGAAGCATATATTGCATGGATGATAAAAAGAACGTGTAAAGATATCATTGAGGGCAATCCCTATCTTGATGAGGTCATAATATTCGAACGTGCACGATGGGGTAAATTGAGAAATATCTTTCTGACGGTCAAAGAGATATTTCTATTTATGAAATCTATCAGATCAAAAAAATTTGACGTTGTTGTTGATTTTCAGGGTCTTTTCTATACCGGTTTAGTAACATTCTTTACCGGATGTAAAAAAAGGTACGGGTTTAAAAATGCGCGAGAATTTTCCTTTATATTTTATAATAGAAAAGTAGCTGTTCCCACAATGGAGATGCATGCGGTAAATAGATATTTTCTTCTTGCCGAAGCGTTGGGCGCAACTCATAGAAAGCCCGAGTTTACCATTGCCGTATCATCGGCTGATAGCGAAAAAGTTGATTCGCTCCTTGCTCAATACACACAAGGAGACAGTACTAAACCTGTTATTGCAATAAATCCTTCTGCTCGTTGGATCACTAAGCAGTGGCAGATGGAAAAATTTGCTGAGCTGTCAGATGCACTTGCTCGTCAGATGAATGCCGTTATTGTTCTTATTGGAAGTAGCGCAGATAAAGAATTAGTTGAAAGATTGATCGAAAGAATGAAAACGAATCCTTTAAATGCAACAGGCAGAACAAATCTCAAGCAGCTTGTCGCTCTTCTGGAGAAGACGGATTTAGTTATCAGTAATGACACCGGTCCAATGCATATCGCTGTTGCAGTGGGAACACCGGTTTTAGGGCTTTTTGGCCCTACTAATCCTGTAAGAACGGGTCCTTTTGGATTGGAGCACGTAGTTATCAGGAAAGATATTTTTTGCAGCCCTTGTCTTAAGAAAAAATGCTGCGATCTTATATGTATGGATCTATTAACCACTGAGGATGTTTTACACGCAGTTCACGAAAATATAGTTAAGGGAACCTTTTCGAAAATATCACCTAAAAAAGTCGATCGACTTAGAGCGCAAATGAACATTATTGATGAGATCGGAGATCACACCTTAGATGTGTTGATTTTAAGTGACGGTAAAGCCGGTCATGTAAATCAAACGGTGGGTATGGTTAAGAATATTGATAACGTGAATTATCATGTAGCGCGAATAAAATACCGCACAACGTTTCATCGTGGGTTAGCATGGGTTGCGGGTGTGTGTGGGCTGGGAGAAACGGGATTTTTAAAAAGCATGTTAAAGCCAAATAGTTATCGCCAGATTATGGAGTCTGTGCCGAAAGTCGTTCTTTCAGCCGGTATATCGGTAGCGCCGATTAATCTCATGCTGGGAAGAATATTTAAGGCGAAAAAAGTGGTTAGTATGAAACCGGGGCCTCTCAAATTGAAACGTTTTGATCTTGCGATTATCCCTATGCATGATGACCCTCCGAAAATGGATAATGTAGTGGAAACATTAGGTGCCCCAAATATTATTGGTAAAGAGCTTTTAGAAGCTGAAAAAGATAAAATTGTTCATAATATTCACTTTAAGAAAGATATTAAAATAGGCGTATTTATTGGGGGAGAAACGCCAGATTATTTTATTTCTAAAAAGACTATGCTTGTATTAATCCAGAAGATAAAGGATCTATGTAATGAGTTTGATGCAGAAGTATTAATTGCAACATCGAGAAGAACCGCGCGTGGTTTGGAAAAATTATTATCACAAGCGTTTGACAATGATCCGAGATGTAAAATGCTCCTATTGGCGAGTCAGGCTGAGACAAATCCCATACCGGGGATATTGAGCGTGAGTGATATTATTGTTGTTACTGAAGAAAGTATATCCATGGTCTCTGAAGCTGCGAGTTCAGGTAAATATGTCTTTGTCTTAAAAATTGATAGGAAAGAAAACAGAAAACTTAAACAAGAACGTACGATTGAGGAATTAGTGATACATGGATATGTATTAAAATCTGATGTTTTTACTCTTTATAACACTATTGTAAACTTCTGGCCGACACGTAAACCTCCCAAAATTCTAAATGACACTGTTGTTGCATCTGAAGCACTTGCGAAACTACTTGAGCAATGTGGTTTTAATAGAGATATTGCATATCTCAAGAAAGTTAGTTGAGAATGATTAACTGACATAGGTACTTTCATACGATAGTAATGGATAAATAATCATGAAAATTTTGCAAATGGTCCCTGAATTAGAATGTGGCGGTGTTGAAACCGGTACCGTTGATTTGGCTCTTATGCTTAAAGAACGCGGCCATATTCCTTATGTTATCACTAGCGGTGGCAGTATGGTTGCAAAGCTGGAATCTTCTCAGGTAACCTGCATAAAGCTTCCCGTACATAAAAAATCAATTATATCGATTATCGGTACTATATTTAAGGTGAGAAAGATTGTGCGTGAAGAAGACATTGATATTGTACATGCCCGAAGCCGTGTGCCCGGATGGATCGGATATTTTGCAGTACAAGGGACGCATGCACATTTTGTAACTACTGCCCATGGATATTATAGTACCCATTTTGCAAGTAGGGTGATGGGTCGTGGCGAAAAAGTCATTGTGCCGAGCGCGGTAATATCAGAGCACATGGAAAATGATTTTGGGGTTGTTAAGGACAAGCTTGTTTTGATCCCACGCGGCGTTGATGTGAGAAAATTCAGAGAAAAGGAACCTGAACTCGGTGGCATTAAAGATACCTACAATATAGGTGTTATTGGACGATTGACGCCTATCAAAGGACATAGTTATGTTATTCGTGCACTAACAATTATATTGCGCTCATTTCCACATGTTAAACTGTTTATTATAGGTGATGCCTATGGAAAGAAAGTACACTACAAAGATGAGTTAATACGGCTTGTTGAGGAACTCGGATTAAAAGATAATATTGTTTTTACCGGAGCATGTTCGGACGTATCAAAAATATTAGATAATTTAGATATTGTTATTCTGTCATCCATTGTTCCAGAAGCATTTGGAAGGGTAATAACTGAAGCGTTTGCAGCCTGTGTGCCTGTTATTGCCACACGTTTGGGTGGTGCATTAGATATTATTGACGATAAGAAAAATGGTCTTTTAGTAGAACCAAAAGATGAGAATGCAATTGCCGAGGCAGTGACAACACTGTTTCAGGATCATAAACTTTGCGAGAAGATAATTAAAAATGCTCTCGAGAAAGTACATTCTGAATATACCCTCGAAAAGATGTACGAGAGAACATGTCAAGTGTATGAAGAATGTGTGAATACAAAAAAGATTCTTATTGTGAAACTAAGTGCGCTTGGCGATATCGTGCTTATCAGTCCTTCTGTCCGCGCCATTAAAAAGAAATATCCGTACGCTAAAATAACGGCGCTTACATCATCTCGATATAAAGGCCTGTTCAAAAAATCGAGAGACATACATCATGTTCTTACCTATGATAAAGGGAACAATCCTCTTGCTCTTATGAAACTCATTAGAAAATTGCGTCATTACCGGTTTGACATTGCTGTCGATTTTCAAAACACGTACCGAACTCATCTTATACTTTTTTTTGGTTGGATAAAAAAGTCGATAGGGTATAAAAGAAAATGCGGTTTTTTGATGTCTGAAAGTGTTGATATGCCTACCACACCCATGGATCCTGTCAGTCACCAGTTTAAACTGTTAAGCGTGCTTGATATACCTCTTGAGAATAGACAAATAGAGTTTTGGACCGGTGAAGAAGATAAGAGAGCGGTAAAAAAGATATTTCGTGCTAACAATATTAATGAGGATGAAACTTTGATAGCAATAAATCCTGGGGGCAGTCATAAGTGGAAATCAAAGAGATGGCCAAGAGAAAGGTTTGCAGAGTTGATAAACGTGCTTTATGAACGTTACCAGGCGCGTACGGTTCTTATTGGCGGAAATGATCTCTCGGAATATAAGGATTATTTTAAGCAAAACCTGTCTGTTCCATATATTGATACCATTGGACTTACTTCAATTTCTGAGGCCGGTGAGCTTTTAAAACGGTGCAAACTTCTTGTTACCGGAGATAGCGCTCCGCTCCATATTGCTGCAGGATGCGCAGTGCCGTTTGTGGCATTGTTTGGACCGACAGACCCTCATAAGCATATGCCTATTGCAAAAGGTACGGTTATTACTAAGAACGTTGAATGCAGTCCGTGTGTAAAAAACACGTGTGGGGAACACATATGTATGGAGAATATCACTGTCAGTGATGTTCTTGAAAAAGTAGCTCAATACATATAAAAGTGAGAAGTAAAAAATGAGAAGTAAAAAAAACGGAAATAAAGAAATAAAAGATATCTGTAACATACTTGTTGTTACAAAAAATTGGCTTGGCGATGCGGTGTGCACAACTCCCGCTATACGTGCAATAAAAGAAACGTATAAAGAAGCATCTGTTTCAGTTCTTTCCCATCCTCGATGTGTTCAAATATTTGAGGGAAATAGTGACCTGTCTAGTGTCATACCTTTTGAGATAAGACGTGGTGTCCGTTCATTATTTGATCAGGTACGATTATTAAAAATACTGAAGTCTCATGCATTTGACACTGTCTTTGTCCTGCATCGTTCTCGTTCAATGGCATTTTTAACTTTTCTTTCGGGTATTAAATATAGAGTTGGTTATGGCACAAAAGGTCGCGGTGTTTTTCTCACTCATCCGGTATCTACACCTAAAGACGAAGATATGCATATGATAGCCTATCATCTTAATCTTCTTGAAGAGTGTGGGATTAAAGCGCGCTCGTGGGATTGTATTTTTCCTGTAAGCAAAGAGGATGAAAATGCTGCTGAGAAATTGATCAAAGAACTTGGGTTGAGTAACGAAGACCGTATTATTCTTATAGGCCCAGGAGGAAACTGGGACCGTAAAAGATGGCCAGCATCATATTTTGCAAAACTTATTGATATCGTGAGTGATAGGTATAATGTACGCATTGTACTTACCGGTTCTCAAAAAGATGCTTACCTTGCGGATATAATTATGACACGAACAAAAAATCCTCCTTATAATGCTATGGGGAAAACGACCCTAAAATCTTTTGGAGCGTTGCTCAAAAGATCGAGGTTATATATTGGTAATGATTCAGGGCCGACACATATTGCAGCAGCATTAGCAGTACCTCTCATTGCTATATTTGGGCCTACAGAACCAAAGTTGACCGGTCCGTTAGGTAAAGGCAATATTGCTGTTTTAGTTAATTCTGTTGGGTGTACACTGCCGTGTCATGAGTCGTTTTGCGATGATTTACGTTGTATAGAATCGGTTCTTGTTGATGATGTAGTAGCAGAAGTTAAAAAAGTTCTAGAAACCCCTTTTAATGGTTAGAGAAATTCGAAAAATTCTTTTTATTACTTTAAGTAATGTAGGTGATGTTGTATTGACGACGCCAGTCATGAATATTCTTTGCCAGCGGTATCCTCATGCCCATTTTACCATCCTTGTCGGGCCTAAAGCATCATCGGTTTTTGACGGTGATCCGTTGGTTGATGAAGTTATCGAGTATAATAAAAAAGCTTCACTGAAAGAAAAGTGTACTCTTGTGCGGACACTGCGAAGAAAGAATTATGATGCTGTATGCGATCTGCGTCATACCATTATACCAATATTTCTTCAAGGCACACTTCTTACACGATTAATAAGAAGAAAAGAAGAGGGCTTGCACGCGGCCATAGATCATATGCGTAAATTGAAGAATGTGTCTCCACAAGAAACTCCATGTTTTCGCCTATTTGCATCAGAGAAAGCTCTGGATTTTCAAAAAGAGATATGGCAGAAATATGCGGTAGGTGAGACAGAACCTGTGTTTGGGATCAGTCCTCATGCGGCAAGTTCATTAAAACAATGGCCTATTGATAGATGTATTGAGCTCATAAAAAACATACAAAGCCAATACACAGCGCGGTGTGTTCTGATTGGTGGTAATGATGCGCGTGATATAGGTGAGAGTATTATGGATTCATGTCCTCAATGTATTAATCTTATAGGGCACACATCAATAAGTGAGCTTATTGCCATAATGAGTAAGATGAAGGGATTTGTAACAAATGATAGTGGGCCTCTTCATATAGCAAGTGCGTTAGATGTTCCAACTGTTGCGATTTTTGGGCCCTCTGATGATGTGCGGTACGGCCCGCGCGGAAAAAACCATTGTATCGTACATGATATTAATTGCAGGCCTTGCAAACTGGCACAATGTAAGTTTTCTACTCATGAATGTATAAAGTCAATAGGTGTTAAAGAAGTGTTTGATGCTGTTCATAATCTCGGAGTAATATAAAACAAGATGAAAGACAAACGCAAAAAGATATTAATTGTGAGAATGGATCGCATGGGGGATGTGCTTTTGAGCACACCTGCAATTCATGCTGTACGCAAACAATATAAAGACTCGTATATTGCTGTTTTAGTGAGGCCTTATACGGTCGATGCGGTCAAACATAATCCTGATATTGATGAAGTTATAGTTTATGATAAAGAATATGCACATAAAGGGATGGTTAATAATATTGGCTTTGTCGTGCATCTTTTCATGAAGAGATTTGATGTTGCACTTATTCTCCATAGCACGAACAGATCGGTGCTCTTAAGCTTTTTAGCGGGTATCAAGAAGAGGGTGGGATATGACAGGAGACTAAAATATCTTTTAACTCATCCGATTCCGTATCGGAAGCATAAAGGGGAGAAACATGAGGTAGATTATTCCTTAGAATTAACGGTTTTACTGGGAGTTGATATCTCGCAAGCAACAAAAAAGCCATTGTTTGTTGTTTCTCATGATGATGAACAATTTATTGGAACACTATTGCAAAATAAAGGGATAAAGAGAACTGATCGGATTATTTGCATTCATCCCGGAGCAAGTTGTCCTTCTAAAAGATGGTCCTTCCAGCGGTTTAGGGAAGTTGTGCAGCACTACAAAAAAAGAGATTCTGTACGTATTGTTATTATTGGTGGAGATGAAGAAATTGATACTGCTGACAGTATTGCACAAGGACATGAGGTAGGGGTAATTAATCTCGCGGGAGTGTTATCTATTGGACAAATGGGAGCAGTGCTAAAACATTCATGTTGCTTAGTATCAAATGATTCTGGGCCGGTACATGCAGCAAGCGCACTTAACGTACCTGTTGTTGTGCTTTTTGGAAGAAAAAATCCAGGATTAAGCTCTCAGGTGTGGGGACCTATAGGCGACAACAACATTGTCCTGCATAAGGATGTAGGGTGTGTTCACTGTTTAGCACATAATTGCAAAACCGGTTTTCAGTGTCTTGATGCAATAACTGTAGATGACGTTATTGGAGCGGTAAATACAATATTAGAAGAAAATAATGGTCACTAAAATTTTATTTTGACTATTATTTGGATTATGCTATAGTATGCGTCTCTTGAACCTAAAAGATGGATGTAGGTTCTAGGAAAAAGTTCTTTTATTTAGGATATAAATATTAGGGGGGTGTAGCTCAATTTGGTTAGAGCGCTGCCCTGTCACGGCAGAGGTCGCGGGTTCAAGTCCCGTCACTCCCGTATATACACAGAAGCCCTGTGATGCGAAAGCACCGCAGGGCTTTTTGTTTGTTCGGAGAAAGATGCTGATATGGCTGCGACCTCTGCCGTGACAGGTAAGAGTAGAGAAGTACATTGAGTATGAGGAAAGCAACCGAGGTGGGTTCATCCGACCAGATGGGATACTTCTTGTTTAAGGATAGATTTTGCGAAGCGAAATCTTTACTCCCGTCACTCCCGTATATACACAGAAGCTCTGTGATGCGAAAGCACCGCAGGGCTTTTTTTGTTTATTTAAGGTAAATAGTAATTTATAATACAATGAACTATGAACAAACAACAATGAACGAAAATATGGATAAATTTGGCGTAAGCTCAGCAAAAGAAAAAAAACTTAACGAAATTATGGTTCGTTTAAAAATATATGAACGAGACTTCAAAGAATCGTTTATTCGTTCTCGTGGTTCTGGTGGACAGAATGTTAATAAGGTCGCAACCTGTGTATATTTAAAACATATTCCCACCGGTCTTGAAGTAAAATGCAGTAAACATAGATCCCAAGCGCTAAACCGTTATTCTGCCCGTAAATTACTCGCTGAAAAGATCGAAGAAAAAGTGCTCGGTAAAAAGTCTGAGAAACGAAAAAAAATAGAAAAAATCAGAAGGCAAAAAAGAAAAAGATCTAAAAGAGCAAAGGAAAAGATGCTTGAAGAAAAGAAGAAGCAATCAGACAAAAAAGTGTTACGTAAAAAAGTACCTATTAATGGGGAATGAAAAAGCTGTCTTGGTTATGGGTGATATTAGATATGATCTCAGTAAGCATGGTTCAAAGTCATTGTATGAGTATGCTGATATTGAATTTGATTATGCTATAACTATGGGGTGCGGTGATGCCTGTCCTAATATAACTGCAAAAAATCGGGATGACTGGCAAATTCCGGATCCGAAACATATGCCAATTGAAGAATTTAAGCAGATTAGAGATTGCATTGAAGATAAAGTAAAAAAACTGATAGAAACGTTATAAATGCTACATGTTGGGTGTTAATGAGGATGGATAAAATCAAGTTGACAATTGTGGAGAAACAGGTACATTTATTGTTGGAGTGATTTTGATTATTTATTGGTTTTGCTTTCAGTATTTTAAGGGGGATTAGCCCATAGGTGTTAAGTTAAGGGAGTAAAAATCTGTAAATATTGCCAACTATTTGTATTGCCAACTATTTTTTTTGTGTTATAATCCGATAGCATCATATAAATATCGGAATATAATTAATAAAGGGA